>QWCV01000892.1_pt1 | contig 31883 bp, 31 predicted proteins | sample 1972621 | NCBI WGS metagenome assembly QWCV01 (sample SAMN09866699, study PRJNA288562) | Human gut metagenome isolate pre2_stool, whole genome shotgun sequencing... | isolation source: gut | host: Homo sapiens | place: USA: California | reverse complement strand
GCCGATGAACTGGAGAGTGTCGGCTCTGGACCGGTTCCAGCTAATCTCCAATTCGGATGCCCATTCTCCTGCAAAACTCGGGCGGGAGGCGAATCTTCTGGATACGAAGCTTTCCTATCAGGGACTGAAAACCGCGGTGGAGACAGGAGCGGGACTTCTGGGAACCATCGAATTCTTCCCGGAGGAAGGAAAATATCATATGGACGGGCACCGCAAGTGCGGGCTTTGCCTGAGCCCGAAAGAGACTGAAAAGTACGGCGGGATCTGCCCGGTGTGCGGGCGCAAGATCACGATCGGAGTGTCCCACCGGATTGAGCAGATGGCGGACCGGCCGGAACAGTATCAAAGACCGGGAGCAAAGCGGTTTGAAAGCCTGATTCCCCTTCCGGAAATCATCGGGGCGGCTCTGGGACACAGTTCCGCAAGCAAGGGCGTGCAGAGGGAGTACCAGAAGCTGACGGCAAGACTCGGGGCCGAGTTTGAGATTCTGCGGAATATTCCTGTGGAAGAGATCCGGCATGTGTCCGGCAGACTGATTGCAGAAGGAATCAAACGGCTCCGGGCAGGGAAAGTGACATGGAGCCTGGGATTTGACGGAGAATACGGAAAAGTCCGGATTTTCGATGAGGAAGAGCGTAATGAGACAGACGGGCAGATGGATTTTTTCAGTATGCTGGGAGTGAAAGAAGAGGTAAGAAAGCAGGCAAAATCCGGGAAAACACGGGAGAAAAAAGAGAAGGCTTCGGAGGCTGTGACGGCGAAGCGAAAAGAGCCGGACGAAAAGCAGGAAGAAGCTATAGAAGTAACAGGAAAACGGCAGGCGGAAAATGCCGGAAAGAATCCGGGCAGACTTAATGAGAAGCAGCAGAAGGCGGCACATTCGCCGGCCAGAAGGACGGCTGTCATTGCAGGACCGGGAACCGGAAAAACCAAGACATTGATTGCGAGACTTCTGTATCTGGTGAATGACCAGAAGATAAACCCGGATCGGATTACGGCAGTGACCTTTACAAACCAGGCAGCGGGAGAAATCCGGGACCGGCTGCAGCAGGCTGGAGAGCAGGGCAGCAGTTTTGCCGGACTTCAGACGGGAACATTCCACGCCATCTGTCTGCGTTTCCTGAAGGAGCGTGGAGTCCGGGTTCTTCTGGCGGATGAAACCCGGTGCATCCGTCTGGCAGAAGAGATTCTGGCACGATTTGGAATCGACGAAGAGCCGAAGGAGTTTCTGGAACAGGCGGCCAAATGGAAGGAAATGCAGATTCTGCATCCGGAAGAGGCCGGGGAGAAGGGAGAAAAGGAACCAGACCGTACAGCAACTTATGAGGCTTATGGCGAGGAAATGGCAGGCCGGGGACTCTTTAGCTTTGAAGATCTGCTCCTGGAGACGGTCCGGATGTTAAAGGAACATCCGGAAGAGAAAGGATGGCGGAAGCCGTTCGGGCATCTGCTGATCGATGAATTCCAGGATATCAGCCCGGTGCAGTATGAACTGATGAAAGAGTGGAACCGGGGCGGAGAAAGCCTGTTTGTGATCGGAGACCCGGATCAGGCGATTTACGGATTCCGCGGGTCGGATGCCCGCTGTTTTGAAAGACTGCATCGGGAATTTCCGGATCTGAGCATGATCCGGCTGGAAGAAAACTACCGGAGTACACCGCAGATTTTAAACAGTTCCCTTGCTGTGATTTCTGAAAATCCGGGGGAAGAGCGGATTCTTCATCCAAACCAGAAAGACGTCGGGCCGGTCCGGATGTTAAAGACCGGCGGAGAAATGGCAGAGGCAATCGCGGTGGCAAAAGAGATCGGACGCATGGCAGGCGGGATCGGAATGCTGGAGGCCCAGCGGACGTCCGAAGAAAAAGAACGGAAAATCCGAAGTTTCCACGAGATTACAGTACTGTACCGGACACACCGGCAGGGAGAACTTCTGGAAACCTGTCTGAGAAAAGAAGGGATTCCGTACGTAGTGTCAGGAAGAGAATCCTTTTTAAAAGACGAGACCCTCCGCCGGAGCGCAGCCTTTTTCCGGTACCTTCTGGATCCGGAACAGACGGCGGCAAAAGAAGAAGGAAGCCTTCTGTTTACAGACGGAGAAGGAAATCCACTTGGCAGTCTGCTGTTTGAAGAGACGGCACAAGTCTGGAAAAAGAAAATCCAGGAACAGAACCCGGCAGAACTTCTGAAAGAATGGATCCGGGAGATGGGAATGGAGACGAACAAAGCCATGGAAAAACTATCCCGGATGGCAGTATGCTATGAAACGATAGAAGAACTTCTGACAATGCTGGAACTTGGAGTGGAAAGCGATCTGAAACGCTGCGGGGAGAAACAGTATACCGCAGAAGCAGTGACACTGATGACCCTCCACGGCTCCAAAGGCCTGGAATTTCCGGCAGTGATTCTATATGGAGCAGAACAGGGAAAAATTCCTCTGGAAAACGAATATTACGAGACGGATTTCGAAGAAGAACGACGGCTCCTTTATGTCGGAATGACAAGAGCCAAAGAAGAACTGATCCTCACATCCGCAGGCGAAGAAAGCCCGTTTCTGAAATCACTCTCCGGTGACCTGCTCCAACGAGAAACAGCCGGCAGGAAAAAACAACAAGAACTCTGGCACCAGATGAGCCTGTTCGAATGATATTCATTGGGGACGTGTTCCGGCGTTTCGGAACCTGTCCCCGATGAAAAAAATCTGACAATTTGAGTTTTCCCTTATTTTATGCGGGTTTCGGGCGTTTTTTGCGTTTTGGGGACGTGTTCCGGTGCATCGGAACACGTCCCCAAAATGGTTAAAATCCCTCTATTTTTCTTCAATCTGGAACTGTACCATGCTTCCAGCCTGTTCGGTTACCCAGAAATGTATGACTTTTTTCATCAGCATATCTTTCAGTACTTTTGTGTGCGGGTGTTTGTATTTATTCTGGTATCCTGCGCTGATGATCAGGACAAACTGCCCGCAGGAAAGTTCTTCGTTATAATTGTGCATGGAACCGTGATGTGGAACCTGTACGGTGCCGACAGACGGCATGTAGGCAGAGAGTTCTCCGGTGAGTGCGTCCCAGTTTTCTTTTGTTCCGGCGTCGTAGTCGCCCAGATACAGGCAGCCGTCCGGATAGCCGGTCCTGCGACCGGACTGTGGTTCTGTCAGATCCGGCATGAAAAAGCGGTACGGGCGGATCTGGCGGTGATCCGGCGTAAGCGGCCCGGAGTATACGACAAGGGAGTTGGAATTGAGACTTCCCGGTGCGTATTTCTGGTAAATCCGTTTAATATCATCCCAGTCATAGGAGAAGATATCGGATGTCTCAAGGTAGGCCTGCAATGTCTTTTTATCATATCCATTTTTCTTCAAGCCCCGGAAAAATGCCTTGCTTCTTCGGGTATTCTGGAAATTGTAAGGCACATAACCCCAGTCGGAGTCTGTATCGGACACAGTCAGATCCACTGCCTTGCCGGAAGGAACAGCACCGACATTGCCGCCCGGTCTGCGGCTGGAATCCTGCGGCATCACATAAAAGATTTCCGGAGTCTGCGTATCGACAGGAAGGGTGTAATCCTGCACTGCCCCATAAGGATCCACGATAAGTTTGGATAAAAATTCCGATTCTGTATTTTCCAGCCGGGCAATGAGCCTGGTCAGAAGGATTTCTTCCTCCGTCAGGAACGGAAGGTACAGACGTTCCACACAGCAATGGGATAACAGAAATGGAAGTCCGTTGATGTGATCTTCGTGTAAATGGGAAATAAAAACTGCCTGAATCTTCTCCCTGGACTCAAACGTGCAGGCAATCTGCTTTTCGATAGCGGACCTGCTTGTGGATGAACCGCAGTCATAGACAACATTGACTCCGCAGTCAAACTGTTCTGTATAAAAGGCACCCTGCCCAACAGGTAAAAAACTTCTGATCATGTATGTACCTCCCGTATCATTCGTTCATCATTTTCTGATATGCACTGCCCCACTGTTCCATGGCATCAAGAATCGGCTCCATGGATTTACCAAGAGGGGAAAGGGCATATTCCACCCGCGGCGGCACTTCCGGATAAACTGTTCTTGTGATGATCCCGTCATCCTCCATCGCCCGGAGACTGTCTGTCAGCACTTTCTGGCTGACTCCTTCAAGGTCTCTTCTCAGTTCATTAAAACGCCACGGCCGCATCCGAAGATTTCTCAGAATCAACAGCTTCCATTTGCTTCCGATCAGCTGTACTGTCGTTGCCACAGGACAGGCCGGCATTTCTTCTTTTGTCATCATCTGGCGTCACCTCATCTCAATAGTTTTGCTGGAAATATTATATCAGATTTGAATGTAACATGCCAGTTGAATCCAGGGGTTATAAAAAGGTAACTAAGTAATAGATTAGTGCGTACTTTTTTCAGGAAGTTCCCGGCAGTACAATAAAACTGCAAACAGGAAGACGTTTAACGACAAAAAAAGGAGGAACAGAATATGTCACTTTTGAATCTGTTTGGATGGAGCAAAAAAATGGAAGAGGCGCCGGCATCTGCATGCGGTACGGCGTGCGGGGCAGCAGGAAAACCGGAGGAAACACCGGCAGCATGCGGCACAGCGTGCGGAGCAGCTGACAAACCGGAAGAGACACCATCTGCATGCGGTTCTGCGTGTGGAGCAGCTGACAAGCCGGAAGAGACACCGTCTGCATGTGGTTCCGCATGTGGAGCAGCTGACAAATAGGAAGCTGGAAGAAGAAAACGGACGCGGACTTCCCGGAAGGCCTGGGCCTCCGGGGAGCCAATGAAGAAGAAATTCGGCAAGAGGCCGATTGACATAGAAAGATCACAGCGGGATGATAGGAAGAGGAAGGAGCAAGGAAATGAAACAGTATTTTTCTTTTCAGTGGCATATCACAGATGAGTGCGATCAGAGATGTAAGCACTGCTATATTTTTTCAGAGGATAACTGCAAAAAACTGGACCAGATGACATGGAAGCAGATGAAGGAAACTTTTTATAACTGTCTGGATTTCTGTAAGGTGTATCACCGCCTGCCATATTTTTATATTACCGGAGGAGACCCGATTCTTCATCCGGATTTCTGGAAACTGTTGGGCCTGATGAAGGAGAACGGGATTCCATTTACCATTCTGGGAAATCCGTTTCATTTAAATGATGAGAACTGCCGGAAGATGAAGGAATATGGCTGTGAGAAATATCAGCTTTCCCTGGACGGAATGAGAGAAACGCACGACTGGTTCCGTAAACCGGGAAGCTTTGATATTACACTGGAAAAGATTAACTGTATCAAAAAGGCAGGGATACGCGCGGTCATTATGACAACGGTGTCCGGCACGAATATCGACGAAATCCCGGACATTATCGATACGGTTGCAGTACATGGAGCAGATGTCTTTGCGTTTGCAAGATACTGCCCGACCAGCGAGGAGAAAGATGTGGGAATTGAGCCGATGCGCTATCGGAAACTTCTGGAAGACTGCGACCGGAAATTCAAAGAGTACGAGGCAGCGGGATGCCAGACGTATTTTAACAAGAAGGACCACCTCTGGACACTGTATGAATATGAAACAGGAGAATTTCAGATTCCGAAGGCAGCAGAAGAAGGCATGATTTACGGCGGATGCAACTGTGGAAACTGCCACCTGACGATTCTTCCGACCGGAGATATTTATGCGTGCCGCAGAGTCCAGAACAGCAAAGTCGGAAATGTTTTTACGGACCGGATTGCAGACGTCTGGATCTGTCAGATGGAGCAGTACCGGGACTATACGAAATTTGAAAAATGTGCAAAGTGTGAGCTTCTGGCATGGTGCCGCGGATGCCCGGCTGTCGCAAGCGGACAGGATGGAAATTTCTATGCCGCGGATCCGCAGTGTTGGAAGGAGGTATCAGCATGATACCGGAAAGGATGAAAGCAGTTGTTTTAAGTGAGCCGACCAGGGCGGAAGCGGTCTGTCTGACAGAGGTTCCGGTGCGGAAGTCCGGCCAGGCTGGGTGCTTGTGAAGATTCATGCGTTCGGGATGAATCATTCGGAGCAGATTTTAAGACAGAGCGAAATTCGTGCGGATTACATCAAAAAGCCGGTGATTCCGGGGATCGAGTGCGTCGGAGAAATTGTCGATCCTTCGGACAGCCGGTTCCAAACCGGGCAGAAAGTTGCGGCGCTGATGGGAGGCATGGGGAGAAGTTTTGACGGCAGTTATGCGGAATATGTCCTGCTGCCTTCGCATCATGTCTTTGCAGTTTCTTCGGATCTTCCGTGGGAGGAACTGGCGGCAGTACCGGAGACGTATTTTACCGCCTGGGGTTCCCTTTTTGAGGGGCTGAATCTGAAGCCGGAAGATACGCTTTTGGTACGCGGTGCCACCTGTGCCCTTGGCTATGCGGCCATTCAGATCGCAAAAGCCCTCGGTTGTCAGGTAATTGCAACGACACATAAGAAAGAAAAATTAAAACTGCTGCAGGATGCAGATCTTGCCGTGCTGGATATCGGGAAACTTTCCGATGCGATCCCAAAAGCCTCCAAAGCACTGGAACTGGTCGGGCCGAAAACTCTTTCGGATACACTGCGCTGTGTACAAAAAGGCGGCATTGTCTGTGATACCGGGATTCTGGGCGGAACCGGCGTATGGAATGGATTTGATCCGATCAAGGGAATTCCAAACGGAGTATATCTGACAGGCTTTTACAGTAACCAGCCGGATCAGACAGTCATGCAGGAAATCCTGGACTTCTTTGATATTCACCGGATCCGTCCCTGCATTGGAAACATCTATCCGTTTTCTGAAATCCGGGAGGCGTGCATGGCAATGGAACAAGGGAAAGTCAATGGAAAAATTGTGGTGACAATATCAGAAAGAAAAGGAGAAGAGATATGGATGCAAAGACGTGCTTAAAGAAACTGGAATATGTCGGTGTGCTGGCATTTGCTACCGTGGACGCACAGGGGAATCCGCAGGTGAGAAATATCAGCGCCGTCCATTATGAGCCGGATGCTCTGTATTTCTTTACCGCCAGAGGGAAAGATTTTTGCAGGGAGCTTCTGGAAGACGGAAGGGTGCAGATCCTGGGCTATACACGATATAAAGAAATGATCCGGCTGTCGGCACAGGCAAAGCCGGTTTCTCAGGAGGAACAGCAAAAGTGGATCGATACGATTTTCCGGGAGCAGCCGTATCTGGAAAACGTCTACCCGGGAAATACAAGAGAAATTGGAATCGTGTTTGAAATCCGGGACGCTCAGATCGAATATTTCCATCTGGGTGTACATCCGATTTTCCGGGAAACCTATGTCATTGGAAATGGCAGGGAGAAAGAAAAGGGATACCGGATTACAGATTCGTGCATCGGGTGCGGCATCTGCGCTTCGGTCTGCCCGCAGGGATGTATTACACCGGGAGATGCAGGAACACCGTATCACATCAGTCCGGAACACTGTCTGCATTGTGGAAACTGCTCTGAGCACTGTCCGGTATCGGCAATAGAACGAGTATGAGGTGAGAAAGATGTTATCAAGATTGTGGTCGAAAAAACCGGGAGAGTCCGGGGAAATGAATATAGAGAAACTGAAAAAAGCGTTGAATGAGGCGGAGAGTGTGCTTATCGGCGCGGGCTCCGGCCTCTCCACTTCTGCGGGATTTGTCTACACCGGAGAACGTTTCCGGAACTATTTTTCTGATTTTGAGAAACGCTATGGATTTCATGATATGTATTCCGGCGGATTTTACCCATATGATACGCTGGAGGAACACTGGGCATACTGGAGCCGCTATATCTGGATCAACCGCTATATGGATGCACCGAAACCGGTCTATGACGAACTGCTCGATCTGGTGAAAGACAAAGACTATTTTGTCCTGACTACCAACGTAGATCACTGTTTTCAGAAGGCAGGATTTGAGAAACACCGCCTTTTCTACACCCAGGGGGATTATGGGCTGTTCCAGTGCAGTAAGCCGTGCCATCCGAAAAATTATGAAAATGAAGAAGTGGTTCGGCAAATGGTACAGGCACAGGGATTTGAGATTGCAGAGAATGGAGAACTGATTCTGACGGATGGAACAGTGCCAAAACGGCAGATCCCGTCGGAACTTGTCCCTTACTGCCCGAAATGCGGGAAACCGATGGCAATGAATCTGCGAGCAGACGATACCTTTGTGGAAGATGAAGGATGGCACCGGGCAGCAGAACGGTATGCGGATTTCCTGCGGAGACACCAGAATGGAAAGATTTTGTTTCTGGAGCTTGGAGTCGGATTTAACACCCCGGGAATCATCAAGTACCCATTCTGGCAGAAAACAAATCAGAATCCGAAAGCAGTATACGCCTGTGTAAACTACGGGGAGGCTGCAGCACCGGAACCGATTGCGGAGCGGTCGGTCTGCGTGGATGGGGATATTGGGGAGGTGTTAAAAAAATTAAAGTAAAATTATGGACTATTTCCATAGTATGATTTGCAATTTGTATAAACTATTGCTATAATATACTTTGTAAACTACAAAGAAAAATGAATTGTATAATAGTTGAATTCCAACGGAATAATATTATGGAGGTGTATTATGGCAATTGTAAGTGATGAACAGGTTATAAAAGTATTGCAACAGTATAATCCGTGGTGGCGTACACCTTCTGCTATAAAGGAAGAAAGTAAGCCTCAAAAGAGGCTGGCATATTATGAAGCTCTGAAAACGCTTACACATAAGAGCATCCGGAGGTTTGCCGTTTTGTCTGGTATGAGGCGTGTAGGTAAGACGACAATTTTATATCAGATTATTGAGCATCTGATTGATGAGGGAGTCAATCCTAAAAACATTTTGTACGCTACTTTTGATAATCCGATTCTGAAACTTGTCAATGTGGAAAATGTGCTGTCCATTTATGAATCTATGTATCCTATCGAAGGCATACAGTATATTTTCTTTGACGAAGTGCAGTATACTGAAAATTGGGAACTTTGGATGAAGGTGATCTATGATAGCAGAAAGGATATTCACCTGATTGCCACAGGATCTGCCAGTCCTATTTTAGAAAAGGGTTCTGCAGACAGCGGTACAGGTCGATGGAGTGTTCTCAAAATACCTACCATGTCATTTTATGAGTATTGCAGGTTACTTGATCTGGACTTGCCTCTTCTGCCGGAGGATTTACGTCTATCAGAGCTTCCAGGCTATGGTTTGGCACAACTTGGTGATTTGATGAATAAATTTATTCCGTTGCAAAATCATTTTAACCGTTATCTTATGATTGGAGGCTTTCCGGAGCTGGTATTATCGGACGATGATGCCTATGCCCAAAGGATGCTGCGAGAAGATGTGGTTGATAAAGTTATTAAGCGCGATGTACTGTCGCTATTTAATATACGAAGTCCTTTGCTGATGGAAAAGCTGTTTCTCTACCTGTGTATGAATTCTACGGAGATTTTTAATGCAACTACCGCAGCCAAGGAATTGGAGAATATCTCGATCACAACAATTGACAGTTATATCAAGGCATTGGAAATGTCCAATCTCATTTATCTGGCAAAGCCGATGAATGTGGGAAGCAAAGGTTCGCTAAAAGGGAAACCGAAAATATTTGTCGCTGATGCGGCTATCCGTAATGCTGTGCTGATGATTGACGATGTACTTTCGGATGAAAAGGAACTTGGTGCAATGGTGGAAACAACTGTTTACAAGCATATGGTTTCCTTCTATCAGGGCAGTCCGGCACAACTGGGATATTTCAGAAAGGCAAAGGATAATAAGAAAGAGGTTGATGTGGTAGTGGAACTTCCTCGCCAGAAGATTCTCTGTGAAGTAAAATATCGTAATCAATCCCACATTGCGGAGACAGATGCCATTGTAGAGTTGTGTAAGGACGAAAAATCCAAAGTAACAAACGCCTTTTTAATCACAAAACGCCTGGACGATTTTGGTATTACCAGGCACGAAACAACGGTACCTATCTTGCGTGTACCGGCCATTGCATTTCTCTATATCTTAGGAAAGACGGAAGCAGAGGGAAAGAATGGAATTTGATTATTTTGCCTTTGAACAAATATTTTTTGAATGGACAATATAAAAGCCACTTTGTATTTCCCTAAAAAGGAGGGGAGGAACAGAAGGCTTCCAAAAGAGAAGCTTTCTGTCCCTCCCCTCCTTTTAGAGTAAAGTTCTTACCGGATATACGTCACGCGGTCCGGATCGAATCCCCCTCTTGCCGCAGGTGTTTCATCTGCAACGCCGACCGCTACGATGGATACAGGAATACTCTGAGTATTCAAAATTTCCTGGATTTTTTCCACCCGGTCCATGGCAGGATAGCAGCCGCACCAGCAGGTACCGTATCCCAGATCTTTCGCCTGAAGGAGAAGATTTTCAATGGCTGCACCGCAGTCCTGCGGCCAGTAAGGCCCACATTTACCTTCCTGGAGATCCGGCCGTCCACAGACAACGATGGCAGCGGAGGCGGTGGTAAGCATACTGGTGTATGGATGAGCTTCCTGAAGTCTGGCCATTGTATCACGGTTGGTAATGACGAAAAATTCCCACGGCCTTGTGTTGCATGCGCTTGGCGCCATCATGGCAGCTTCCAGCATCTTTTCAAAATCCTCCTGAGGGATCGTAACCTGTTCTTTATATTTGCGGATACTTCTTCTTTCACGGATTACATCTGAACAATTCATACTAAATGCTCCTTTCCTCTAAAGACAATTTCTGAACAATTTGATTACGTTTATTATAACGCCGGGCGGGCTGGGAAGCAAACTAGTCCGTATACGCAGCCAGCAGTTTGTGTACGCCAAAGCAGATCACAAATCCTGCAATGTAGACGGCGATGTGCACGTTAAGGATGGTATTCCGAAACAGAATTGCCGGTGCCATGCAGACCAGGACGGCAAAGAACAGGATCAGGATGAAACGGAAACGGCTCTTGCGGCGTGCCTGTTCGGATTCGTCTTCGAGAGAAGTTTTGCAAATATACTGTACAATCGCGTAAGAAACGACGAGAATGATCAAAGTTGCGGAAATCGTTCCCGAGGAGACCGGAACATGAACAAGCCCGCCGCCGTTTTGTACGCTGTTAAGAAGTCCGGTGACCATCCAGAGCGGCATCAGAATCGCAAGGCCAAGAAACAGAATGTCGGCATGATATGCGATCGTCTGTAAAGGCGTGCGAGGCGGAAGTTCTGCGACAATGCCTTTGCAGAATTCTTTGTAGTCCTCTCCGAGAACTTCGGAAGCAGAAGCCCCCCTTGCGGCTCCTTCCAGTAACATCCGTGTAATATCCAGCCGGACAAGTTCTACCTGATATTCACTGATCGGAAAGGATTTCAGATAGACGACAATATCGGTCAGGATCTGCCGTGTTTCTTTCGGCAGTTGCTTCTCATAATGATTATTCTGCTGTTGCAACGCTTTTCTTTTATTCATCATCATTTCCTCCCTTCACATCGGCAAGCAGGGCAGCGACAGCGGCGGATAATTCCCGGTAGCTTGTCAGAAAAGACTGAAACTCCGTCTCCCCATCTTCCGTCAGTGAATAGTACTTGCGCTTCGGACCGACGTCGGACTGACGGTAGGTGGCACGGATCATTCCATTTTTCTCCAGACGCAGGAGAATCGGATAAATGGTTCCTTCCGTAATCTTTCCGAAGCCGTACTGTCCAAGTGCCTCTGAGATTTCATATCCATATGTTTCTCTTTTTCGGATGATGCCAAGGATACAGCCCTCCAGTGTTCCTTTCAACATCTGCGTCGAGATCATAATTATCACATCCTATTTTGTAATACCAAATAGCTTGAGTATATGGTAATACAAAATACCGGATGTGTCAATAGAAACAGGAGTAAATGAGAGAAAATGAGGGAAAGAAGAAAGAAAAAACCGGATACGGCAAGCATCTCCGGTATCCGGTTTCGGAAAAAGTGTCAGGTGAGTAGTGTTATACTGTTGTTTCGCGCCTGATCAATATCGGCGGAATAATCTTATGCACCGGCTCTTTTAACGGTTCCGGTCGTCTTTTTTTACGTTCTGCCATCTGTGCGGACAAAATGTTCATTGCTTCATTGGCGATGACAGAGATCTGCTGGCCAACTGTACTCATAGGAATGACGGCCTCTCTGGAAATCGGAGAATCGTCAAAGCCGATGATCTGATATGTTTCCGGAAGTTTCCCGTATTTTTGAAAGAGAATATTCAGGAGCACATTTGCGTGGGTATCATTAGGCATAAATACCCCTTTCTTCCTGCAGGGATATTTACTTTCAAGCTGATCCACAAGGCCGGAAATCCGTTCTTTGTTTTCTTCAAATAGCAAAAGCGAATTAACTGGATTCTGGTAGCAGTACTGCTGATCCTGTCAATCTTCTTCCTGTTTCCTGTTATATGGATGCTGGCGAACTCCTTTAAGCCGGATGCGGCAATTACCGCCGATATGAATTCGGTTGCGGCATTTATCCCTCCGGCACCTGACGGAAATTTCTTTGAAAACTATGTTTCCATTATCACCGATACGAGTTTTTTGAGATATATGGCGAATACGCTCTTTTATGCGGCAATTCTCATTCTTTTAAGTATTGTGGTAAATGGACTTGCAGGATATGCGCTGGCAAAAATCAAGTTTCCATTCCGTGACCAGTGGCTTATGATTATCATTATGCTGCTGATTGTGCCGACAGAGACAGTCATCACCATTCACTTTCTGATTATTGCAAAGGCAGGGCTGCTGAATACAATTGTAGGATATATTCTTCCGCTGATTGTGAATCCCTTTAATATCTTTCTGTTCCGTCAGGTGTTCGTAAGTCTGCCGGACGATGTGTATGAGGCGGCACAGCTTGACTTCTGCGGACCGGTAAAATACTTTTTCACCATGGTTCTGCCTATGTCAAAAACAGTTGTGGCAACAGTCAGCGTATTCACATTCCTGAATGTATGGAATGACTACCTCTGGCCGTCACTGGTATTTACGTCCAGTGATCTGCTGACGGCTCAGATTGGCCTGAACTCAATCACATCGAATGAAAATACAACGATGGGACAGACACTTGCAGTTATCACTCTTGTTACGATTCCGGTTATTATTATCTACTCTCTGTTCTCAAAACAGATTGTGGAAGGCGTAACATCAACAGGTTCAAAGGAAGGATAAGAAGATGAGTTTTATAGAATTTAAAAATATTTGCAAAATGTACCCTGGATCAGATAAAAATACAGTAGAAAATTTCAACCTTGATATTGAAGAAAAAGAGTTCATTGCTTTTGTAGGTCCGTCCGGCTGCGGAAAATCCACAACATTACGTATGATTGCCGGATTCGAGGAGATCACCGGAGGAGAACTCTATATTGACGGGAAAAAAGTGAATGAAGTGGCGCCGAGAGACAGAGGTATTGCCATGGTATTCCAGAACTACGCACTGTATCCGCATATGACGGTGGAGAAGAACATCGGATACGGATTGAAGAATATGAAGATGCCGGAGGACCAGATTAAGAAAAAGGTCGACTGGGCGATTGATATCCTTGGACTGGAAGAATACCGCCATCGTAAACCGAAAAATCTGTCCGGAGGACAGAGACAGAGAGTTGCTCTTGGGCGCGCTATTGTAAAAAATCAGAAAGTGTTCCTCATGGATGAACCGCTCTCAAACCTGGATGCTAAACTTCGCGTCAGCATGAGGACGGAGATCAGTAAGCTCCACAGAGAACTGGGGGCAACCACAATATATGTTACGCATGACCAGGTGGAAGCAATGACCATGGCAGACCGGATTGTTATTATGAAGGACGGAATTATCCAGCAGGTTGGAAAGCCTATGGAACTTTATGATCATCCGAAGAATCAGTTTGTCGCCGGATTCATCGGCTCCCCTCAGATGAACTTCTTTGATGTCACTGTTTCCGGAAATACGGTGAAATTCGCCGATGGAAATACAATCACTTTATCAGAGGGAATGGCAAAAAAACTGGGTGGACACCAGGGTGAAATGGTACTTGGAATCCGCGGTGAGGATATCAAGATGGATGCCCAGAATATGGATCTTCACAGTGACAACCGGCAGTATGCGGTCATCACGGATACGGAAGTGATGGGGAATGAAAACAACCTGTACTTCAACTTCGGCGGAACACAGGCAGTGGCGAGAGTATCGAAATATGAAATCAGTCAGATCGGGGACCGGATTGATTTCGTGTTCATGCCGTCAAAGATGCATTTCTTTGACAAGGAGACGGGAATCAACTATACGGAAATGTGATCCCCGGTCAAACAAAGATAAGATAGACATGGAGGAAGCTATGAAAAGACAGCGATTGCACTTGAAAGCGCCGGATAACTGGATCAACGATCCGAACGGCTTCATATACTACAAAGGATATTATCACCTGTTTTATCAGTATTTCCCGTATGAACCACGCTGGGGAACCATGCACTGGGGCCATGCAGTGAGCAGGGATCTGGTAACATGGGAACATCGGGGAGTGGCACTTTATCCATCTACCCACGAAGACAGGAACGGATGCTTTTCCGGAAGTGCTATAGAGGAAGACGGAAAACTGTATCTTGTTTATACCGGCGTACGCTACGAGGTTGTGAATCCGGAAGATCCACATACGTGTCTGGATGAACAGTTTGAATCTGCCCAGCTTATGATTACCTCCGAGGACGGATTTCACTTCGACAATGAAAAGGGAAAAACAGTCATCATTCCTCCGCTTACAGATAAAAAGATCGGCGACCGGACACATACGAGAGATCCCAAAATCTGGAGGGGAAAAGACAGATGGTATCTGATTATTGGAAGCACAATGGAAGAAAAGTATGGAGAGGTCCTTTTTTACCAGAGTGAGGATCTGCATACATGGACCTATGTGAATAAAGCATGGAAAGGCCCGGATTATGGATGGATGTGGGAATGCCCGGATTTCTTTGAAACAGAAGGGGGCGGCGTACTCATGGTTTCCCCGATGGGACTGCTTAAAAACGGAGAAAAAGAGAAAAATCAGTCAGTATGCTTCCCGGTGGAATTTACGGAGAGTACCTGCCAGATGGAAATACCGGATCAGTACCAGTTTACAGATTATGGAATGGATCTGTATGCCCCTCAGACCACACGTGACTCGGAGGGCAGGAGAGTGATGGAAGGCTGGATCCGGATGCCGAAACCGGCGGAGGAGGGCTGGATTGGAATGTTCTGCCTGCCGCGGATCGTAGAGAGAAAGGGAAATCATATTTATTTCCGAATGCATCCGAATGTGAGGGCGACATATTCGAAAGAAATCACGGATATTTCCTGCGCCTCGGAAGACGGATACATGGCGGTGTTTGAACTGGAGGACGGGGAGACGGCAGATATCGGCGGTTTCCTTATCAAAAGAAAAGGAAACCGGATTCAAACGGACCGGACGGCAGTATATCCGTCCTTTGAGGGAGCGCATCTGCTATCCGAGACACCGGAACTGACAGATGGATGTCGGATTGAGGTACTGGCAGATAAGAATCTGATTGAAGTTTATATCAATGACGGAGAGTATGTGATCAGTAATGCAGTGTATGGAACCGGCGATTTTATTAAGGTAAACATTGAAAAAACAGTACATCTGTATACACTGAAGGAACATGGTGAAAGAACACGGGGGAGGAGTAAGGCGGACTTTGGTTCTGCTGCAGGGACTATGAAAAAATATGATGTGACAGCACTGGGAGAACTGCTGATTGATTTTACAGAAAACGGGGTCAGCGGTCAAGGCAATCCCTTGTTCGAGGCAAATCCCGGAGGAGCACCCTGTAATGTCCTTGCCATGCTTTCAAAGCTTGGACGAAATACAGCTTTTATCGGGAAAGTCGGGAAAGACGTTTTTGGAGAACAGTTGAAGACCGCTTTGGAAGAAGCGGGAATCGATGCGCAGTATCTTCGCATGGATGAAAAGATCCATACGACCCTTGCTCTTGTGCATACCTTTCCAGGTGGGGACAGGGAGTTTTCCTTCTATCGGAATCCAGGCGCAGACATGATGCTTACAGAAGAGGAGATTCCGGAAGAACTGATCCGGGATTCCAGAATATTTCATTTTGGAAGTCTTTCCATGACCCATGAAAAGGTAAGGAACGCTACCAGAAAAGCAGTACAGATCGCAGAACAAGCTGGATGCATGATCTCCTTCGATCCAAACCTGCGGGCACCCCTCTGGGACGATCTGAATGAGGCAAGAGAGCAGATACAATGGGGATTGAAACACTGCCATATTTTGAAGATCTCAGATAATGAAATTACCTGGCTGACCGGGAAAAAGGACTACACAGAAGGTGTGGAGTGGCTGAACAACAGATACCGGATTCCGCTTGTACTTGTATCTATGGGAAAAGCAGGAAGCAGAGCTTACTATAAGGGGAATATGATAGAGGTACCTCCGATTCTACGGGAGGACACGATAGAGACAACCGGAGCCGGGGATACATTCTGTGGATGTATACTGAATGGGATTCTGGAAAAGGGGCTGGAACAACTTACAGACGAATATTTGAAAGAAATGCTGATGTTTGCCAACAGCGCAGCTTCGGTGATCACAACAAGAAGAGGTGCATTGCGCGTGATGCCGTCAAGAGAAGAAATCGAGGGAAATTTTAGTTAATATTGACAGAGCTCGTAAAGTCCTGGTTTTAGAAGGCTTTACGGGCTTTGTTTTTTGTCCGGCAGTGTCAAAATTCGTTTTTCAAGAAAAGGCGTTATGCAAGAAGTCTTGTATAAATGTCCCGATCCAGATCTTTGAATACATTGAAGATCACGTTCTTCACACTGGTATCTTTTGCGAGAAATTCCCGGACGGTTTGGACGGCAATCTCAGCCGCCTTGTCATTCGGAAAATGAAATTCTCCTGTGGAGATGCAGCAGAAAGCAACGCTGTGTAACCCGTGGCCTGCGGCAAGTTCCAGACAGGATTGATAGCAGTCCGCAAGTTGATGGCAGTGTGTCTCGGTCAGGCGACCCGATACGATGGGACCGACGGTATGAAGGATGTACCGGCACGGAAGATTAAAGGCCGGTGTCAGCTTAGCCGTCCCGGTCGGCTCCGGATACCCCTGTTTTTCCATGATGGTGCCGCAGAGCAGGCGCAGTTGTATGCCGCTGAATGTATGAATGCAGTTGTCGATGCAGCGGTGGTTCGGGACGTAGCAGCCGGTCATGCCGCTGTTTGCCGCATTGACGATGGCATCGCATTTCAGCGTCGTAATATCGCCCTGCCAAAGATAAATGCCGTCTGAGACAGGAGTCAGATCCGTAAGATCAGTGATTCCCTTTTTCCGGGTCTCTTCCTGAAGATAGGCATCCTGAACGTTCAGAAATTCTTCGCTGATTTCGCGCGGCGGCCGGACATTCAAAAGGGCACGCAGAAGCATCTTCTGGTTTTCTTCTCCGGATGGAATCTGCATGGTCCGGTAAGACGGTTCCTCTTTTAACAAGGTTTCAATCAGGTATTGTCTTCGTTCGTTCTGGTTCATGAATTCTTACTTCCTTTGTTTATGATTAATAGATGTAATCGTTTTGCTTACAAGGGAAAGTGTAGCAGAGAGCAGATGTAATGTCAATAGTTACAATAAAATACATGAAGAATTTCTTTAAAATATGGTACACTGAAAGAAGGAGGAAACACACAATGAAGATTACGCGGGGCCTTCAGTTTTATACGGGAAGCAGGGAAGAGTAAATAGAAGGATTCACAGAGGAATTCCCTTACATTGCGTCAAGGGCGGAATTAAACGCTTATCAGGAATCCTTTGTGCCATGGCACTGGCATAAGGCGGTGGAACTGTTTTATATAGAAAGCGGGACACTGACTTACCATACACCCGGAGGGGTGAAAGAATTTTCGGCCGGATCGGGCGGGATGGTGAATTCCAATGTGTTGCATATGACGAAATTTCAGAAAGAGGGCAGAGAGAACGTGCAGCTTCTTCACATTTTTGATCCGGTTTTGGTTGCGGGGAATTACAGCAGCCGGATCGGAGAAAAATATGTGACGCCGCTGATTTCTTCACAAGAGCTGGAGCTGATCTGCCTTTCCCCGGAAAACCCGGAGCAGCAGAAGATTCTTCACATGATCCGGCAGGCGTTTCAGATCCCGGAAGAAGAAAGTGGGTATGAACTTCAGATCCGCGAAGCCCTGTCGGAAATCTGGCTGGAACTTTTCCGGCAGAATCAATCGGTGCTACATAAACAGAAATATCCGGGACCGGCAGACCGCTCGAAAGAACAGATCAAGCAGATGATGAGCTATATTCAGGAGAATTATGCAGAAAAACTGACTGTTTCCGGGATTGCGGCTGCGGCATTTGTCAGCGAAAGGGAATGTTACCGGATTTTCCGGAAATGTTTGCAGATGACACCGACAGAATACCTGACGGGATTCCGGATTCAGACAGCGTGCCGGATGCTGGAGGAAGGCAGGAAGTCTATCACGGAAATTGCACTGGACTGCGGAATGGGAAGCGGCAGTTACTTTGGCAAGGTCTTTCGGAAGTATCAAGGAGTTTCACCTCTTGCATACAGAGACCAATGGCGGGATTTTACCAAATAGTGGCAGAAAAAGGATATCATTCAAGGATGCTGTGGCGTTATCATAATAGTATATGATACGAAACAGAGAGAGATGGGATGATGGAACTGAATGTAAAAACAGCGGAAAAGGAACTGGAGCGCGCAGAAAAATTAAATCCGGGAGACTGGGTGGCACATTCCCGGTTTGTTGCCCTGGCATGCAGAAATATAGCAGCCTGCTGTCCCGGATTATCACCGGACGAGGCATACTGTTTTGGACTTTTGCATGATATTGGACGGTATGCGGGGAGAAGCTCGGAGAAACACCTGATTGACGGTTACCGTTACTGCATGGAACGAGGCTGGGAAAATGCGGCACAGATCTGCATTTCCCATGCATTTATGATCCAGGATATCCAGACGTCAATCGGTGTTTTCGACGTATCGGAAGAGGACTACCGGTTCATGGAACAGTTTATTCAGCACGCCGTCTACGATGATTACGACAGACTGGTACAGCTGTGCGACGCGCTGGCGCTTCCGACCGGATTCTGCCTTCTGGAGAAGCGGTTTGTGGACGTGGCAGTCCGGTACGGGACAAAACCCGCTACCGTACCGAGGTGGAAGAAAACACTGGAAATCAAGGAGATGTTTGAACGAAAAATCGGCAGATCGATTTATGACCTTCTCCCGGGAGTTGTTGAAAACAGTTTTTAGCAGGAGGGAAAATAACAGCCTCCGGACGGGAATCCCTGCACAATAAAAAACAGAAATAATTCTTGCGATCCGGGTTTGTTTCAGATATAGTTAGTTAAGACAAACTAAAAGGAGAACAAGATGGAAATCAAACAGTTAGAATATTTTGTAGCAGCCAGTGAAAAGGGAAGCTTTAATAAAGCGGCAGAGTGCCTGTACACATCCCAGCCTAATGTAAGCAAAGTCATTTTAAGTCTGGAAAAAGAACTGGGGCGGGAGCTTTTTGTGAGAAACAGTAAGGGGATACAGCTGACGTCTTTTGGGGAGATGATCAAAGAGTACGCCCAGAATATCCTGAAAAATGCCCAGCTGATTCACAGTACCGTATCCGTCAATCCGGGAGCAAAGCTGAAAGTTTCCACATTTCCAAGCAATCTGCTGGCAGGGATTCTGGTCAGCTTTTATGAGGAAACAAAGGAAAACTATACGATTGAACATCTTCAGGGGACAGCGGAAGAAATTACGGATAATGTCAAATCCGGTCTCTCCGAGATGGGTGTTGTCTTTATTGCCCAGAACCAGCTGGCGGCGTTTCAGCATATCCTCACCCACAAAAAGCTGGAGTTCCATCCGCTGGCCACAAGAGAACTGTGCCTTTACGTGGGAAAGAACAACCCATTGTACGAGCGCAGCGAAGTCCGCTTTTCGGAACTTTCCAATCTGCGGTTTATCAGCGGAGTCAGGGATTATTTCTCCATGGAACATCATCTGGAGACGGTAAGCCTTGGCATCATCAGCAGGGAAATGCTCAATAATGTCATCTGTACCAACAGCGAGTATGCCCTGATCCATGCACTCAGTACGACCGATCTCTGCGGGATGGGCGTGAAGTTTCTTACGAACCAGTATGAAGGACACGGAATCAAAACACTGACAGTCAAAGACTGTGAACCATTTCTTACGGTTGGCTATGTCACGTCAGAACAGCACATCTTGAGCAGTCCATGTGTTGAATTTATAGAAAAATTAAGAGAGAAGCTATAACTGAAGAAGCAGAAAAACCCATTCCAAATCGATATTGGTTAGTTAAAACTAATCTGTGCTATAATCGGTTTCGTCAACAAACCAAGGAAGGGGGATTCAGATATTAAAGGAAGAAAACTAACAATCATTCTTGCGGCGCTTTTGATTGTCCTGTCTTTTCTGTCGCTGTTTGTAGGCGTCATGGACATGGATCTGCGTCAGCTTTTGACAGGAGATGCTAAGCAGTGGGAAATCTTTCTGGTATCCAGAATGCCAAGGCTGCTTGCAATCCTGTGTACGGGAATCGGCATGAGCACCGCAGGACTGATTATGCAGCAGTTATGCATGAATAAATTTGTTTCGCCGACAACGGGAGCGACTATATCGTCGGCTCAGTTCGGGATTCTTCTGGCACTTTTGTTTATGCCAAAATCCACACTCTGGGGAAGGGCGTTGTTTGCTTTTGCGGCGGCGATTCTTGGAACGTGGATTTTCGTGTGGTTTATCCAGAAAATCCAGTTTAAAGATGTGGTGATGGTGCCGCTTGTCGGAATTATGTTCGGAAACGTAATCGGAGGAATCACCAATTATCTTGCCTACAAATATGAAATGACACAGGCATTATCATCCTGGCTGGTAGGACATTTTTCCCTTGTGATGCGGGGACGGTACGAGATTGTATATCTGGTTGTGCCGCTGGTGGTGCTTGCGTTTCTCTTTGCAAGCCATTTCAACATCGTGGGAATGGGAAAGGATTTTTCCAGAAATCTTGGAGTACCGTACAATTTCGTCCTTTTTATGGGACTGACCATTGCGGCGATGATCACCGCATCTGTTGTGGTGGTCGTGGGATCCATCTCCTATATCGGCCTGATTGTTCCCAATATCGTAGCCATGTTTAAAGGTGACAAGATCCGAGGAACCCTTGTGGATACAGCCCTGTTTGGGGCGCTCTTTGTTCTGGTATGCGACATGATCGGAAGAATCGTGATTGCTCCGTATGAGCTGCCGATTGAACTGGTCATCGGCATCCTCGGAAGCCTTCTTTTTATCGGGCTTTTGCTCTACCGGTTAAAGCACGGAAGAAAAGCGGTAACATTCCGGACGGGCGGTGCGGCCGGATGTGCGGAACGTGTGCCCGGACTGGACGGAGGTGACAGCGCATGAGGACGAAAGCATACTATCGGAACATACAGAAACTGGTGATGATGGCCCTGCTTGCGGCAGTGGCGGCAGCGGCATACATGCTGGTGGAAGTCAATTTTGACAATGAGAGACTCTTTTTCTATGCCCTGAAACTGCGGACGCCAAAGCTGATTGTCATGATTATCACTGCCTTCGCCATTGGAGGCGCCTCCCTGGTGTTCCAGTCGGTGATCAACAATACTATCGTTACTCCATGTCTGCTTGGGATGAATTCCCTTTATACCCTGATTCATACGGCGGTCGTATTTTTCGCGGGATCCACAAGCGTTCTTGCAAATAATGCAAATCTATCGTTTGCGGTGGACCTCGTCATCATGGGGATTACGGCAACGGTGATCTACGGCTGGCTTTTCAAAAAGACAAACTATAACGTCCTGTATGTACTGCTGATCGGGACGGTGCTGACCTCGTTTTTCTCCAGCATCCAGTCGACACTTACAAGAGTGATGGATCCGAATGAATATGACAACCTGCTGAGCACGCTTGTGGCAAGTTTCAGCAATGTCAACTCGGAGATTATTCTATTTTCCGTGGTGGTTCTGGGAGTCCTGATTTTTGTTCTGAGAAAAGATCTGGCACTTCTGGACGTCATCACGCTTGGAAGGCAGCAGGCGGTAAATCTGGGCGTAGATTACGACCGGACGATCCGCAGGCTTCTGCTCGGAGTTACGATCTGTATCGCGGTGGCAACAGCGATGGTGGGCCCGATCTCATTTCTGGGACTGATCATTGCCAACCTGTCAAGGCTGCTCCTGCAGACATTCCGGCATGGACAGCTGATCCTCGGCAGTGCCATGTTTGGAACGATCGTACTGGTTGCAGGACAGCTGATTGTGGAACACGTTTTTACCTACTCGATTCCGGTCAGCGTGTTTATTACAGTGGGCGGCGGTATCTATTTCCTGTATCTGCTGCTGACAAGACGGAGGGTTTGAGAAATGAATATACAAGAACTGACAAAAACATACGATGGGAAGACAGTAGTGGATTCAGTCTCGTTTGAAATTTCGAAAGGGAAGGTCCTGTCGCTGATCGGTCCAAACGGGGCCGGAAAATCGACGGTCATGGGCATGATTTCGCGCCTGATTGCGCGGGATGAAGGACTGGTGGATTTTCACGGGAAAGATATCAGCAAATGGAAGAGCAGGGAGCTCTCCAAAAAGCTGGCGATTCTGACCCAGAGTAACCAGATCCAGATGAAGCTGACGGTACAGGAGCTCGTGGCCTTCGGACGGTTCCCGTATTCCGGAAACCGGATTACAAAAGAGGACCAGAAGATTATTGATCAGGCTATTGCCTATATGGAACTGAAAGAGATGAGAGACCGGTTCATTGACGAACTCTCAGGAGGACAGCGCCAGAGAGCGATGATCGCCATGGTCATTGCCCAGGACACAGACTATGTGCTGCTGGATGAACCGACCAACAACCTGGATATCTACCACGCCGCCAATATGATGAAGATCGTGCGCAGGCTCTGCGATGAGCTGGGAAAGACAGTGGTACTTGTACTGCACGAAATCAATTATGCGGCATTTTATTCGGATTATATCTGCGCCTTTGTGGACGGCAGAATCGCAAAATTCGGAACCGTGGAGGAAGTTATGACAAAGGAAAATCTGTCGGAGATCTATCAGGTGGATTTTGAAATTCAGATGGTCAAAGGAAGACCTCTGGCAATTTATTATTAAATGATTTCTATATGAAAAAGGAGAACGGGATTATGAAAAGAAAACTCATTACATTGATTTTAGCCTGCACAATGGCTTTCTCACTTGCCGCGTGCGGTTCAAAAGAAGCAGAAAATACATCAGGGGAAGCACAGACATCGGGAAATGAAGAAACTTCAGAACCGGAGACTGTGACGATCACAAGTCTGGACGGAAATGGAGAAGAGACCCAGGTCGAAGTACCGTACCGTCCGGGACGGGCCGCCCTCCTCGACATGGCCAGTCTTGACATCATCGACAGCCTTGGAGAAGGAGACTGCGTAGTTGGAAGCGCAACCACTTCCCTCGATTATCTGCAGGACTATGTGACGAACGAGAATATAAAAAAACTGGGAACCATCAAGGAAGCCGATCTGGAAGCAGTGATGGAAAGCGAACCGGACGTGATTTTCATCGGGGGACGGCTTTCCGCTTCCTATGATGCGCTGAGTGAAATCGCGCCGGTGGTCTATCTTTCCACAGACAGCGAAAAGGGTGTTGTAGAAAGTGTACGCAGCAATGCGGAAACCATCGCTGCAATCTTTGGAAAAGAAGATAAAGTAGAGGAACTGATGGCCGGATTTGACAAGCGCATCCAGACTCTGGCCGAATTTGCGGAAAACAAAACTGCCATTATCGGAATGTGCACAAGCGGCGGCTTCAACATTCTCGGAAACGACGGAAGATGCTCCTTGATCGGAAATGAGATCGGGTTTGAAAACATCGGAGTAGATTCGAATGTGGATACCTCCACTCATGGAAATGAAGCATCTTTTGAATTCGTAGTGGAGCGTAATCCGGAATACATCTTCGTCATGGATCGTGACGCCGCAATTAACACAGAAGGCGCTCAGCTTGCACAGGAGATTGTGGAAAATGAGCTTGTGAAGGGAACGGACGCATACAAAAACGGACATATCGTGTACCTGGAACACCCGGCAGTATGGTATACGGCAGAGGGCGGAATCAACGCACTGGATATCATGCTGCAGGATCTGGAAGGGGCACTGCTGTAACAATAAAATTTTGAAAAAGGCCTGATTCTTGGAAAGAAGAATCGGGCTTTTTCATGGTGCGGATTTCGGGGACTGGAATGGGGCGGGAAGGCGCTTTAGAGGGCTTAGAAATAGAGTGCTATCGGTTGGCGAAAGATAAAGAGTCTGATAAAATGGAAGGTAGAATTGTATGGTGTAAATGAGGGAAATAATTTTTTAGAAAAAAGAATATTTAGTTAGGAGATTGATATGCAGTTACCATATTCGGACATACTGGACATTGCTCATTTTTCCAGACTGTTTGATAACAAAAGCGAGTGTTACAAATTATTCTGGTTTCAGGCGATTGCACGGAAAATCAAAGAGGGGCACACGATCATTACCTTTGAGGAATTGATCGATGAAATGATTGCCGATGCCTGGTATATGGTTTCGGAGTATCACTTAAATCTGGGACCAAGTGATGCGCTGGAACGGGTGGTTCATCGCCTGGGTGAAATCAGCAATATGAAATCCTGCGAGAAGAAAGAAGTGATTCTGGTCTATCTGGCAGCCTGCGAGGATAAAGAAGTACTGAACATGAAACGGACTTTATCCCAAAACGTGCCGTATCGGTTGCAGGCACCTTTTATGGAGTCCATGAAGGGAAAAGAGTGGAACAGATCCGGCAAAAATCTTGTAGCAAGAATTAATCAGGAACAAAGGCTGATGTATTATTTTTTACAATTCCGTGGACTGGACACCCGGATTCAGATACAGACAGAATGGGCGGATTACATTGAACAGAATTACGAAATCATACAGGGATGGGTGGAGCGAAACCTTATCCAGTATCTCCAGAGAAGGAATCCAAGTGTTCCGGGAATCGTGGACAAGCTTTATCCGCCGAAAGAGAGGAATCTGGAAAAGGTAAAAAAATACTGGAAAATGATTGTGTCCATCAAACCTGTCTGCGAGATCTATGGAGAAGAGCGGCTGAATGAGAAAAATATTTCGATTGATCATTTTGTGCCATGGTCTTATGTGGCGCATGATGAACTGTGGAATCTGACGCCGACGACCCGGAGCATGAACAGCAGGAAAAGCAACAGCCTTCCGGACTGGAATACTTATTTTCCAATGCTATGTAAAAGCGAATATTTATCCTATGAAATGATGTGGGAATATCCGGAAATCCATGCGGCGTTTGAAAAATGCGCCAGGGAGCATCTGAATAATCAGGAGATTAAACACAAGTTATATCAACGCGGGCTGTCGGAAAGAGAATTCTCCGGGAGGCTGGAAGAGGTGATGTTTCCAGTCTATCAGTCGGCAAAAAGTATGGGATTTTCAAATTGGAGTTTGAGAGTGTGAGAGGATGAGATAATCGGTGCGTATTGCGGAGATATGGTATGGTGCTGTGCAGTGGGAATTGGTGGGAAATGTGAGGTTTGAAGCTGTATGGAGCAAGGAGTGTACCAGAGTGGAGCATTGAAAACAGGACAGTGGGAAGAGCGAAACAGGATATTTCAAAAATAAGGGAATATCTCAGAGATAAAGGAGTGGAATGATATGACAAAGTTTGAAGAATTTGAGCAGGTTGTTGCGAAACTTCGGGCTCCGGATGGATGTCCGTGGGACAGAGAGCAGACACATAAGAGCCTTAAAAAGCCGTGTATAGAGGAAGCTGCGGAGGTGATCTGTGGAATCAATATACTGGACGAGACAGGAAATCCGGACAACTTGAAAGAAGAACTGGGAGACCTGCTTCTGCAGGTAGTGATGCATGCACGGATCGCAGAGGAAGAAGGATACTTTACCATGGATGATGTGATCCAGGGGATCATTGATAAAATGGTGAGGAGACATCCGCATGTGTTCGGGGATGCGGTCGTATCGGGATCAGGTGAAGTGCTGACCAGATGGGATGAAATTAAGAAGTGGGAGAAAGCAGGAAAAGAATGGACGGAAGCATATCTGCCGGAGGCGTTTGAGGAAGCTAAGGGGCTGATTGAGGAAGCGAAGGAGAGGAAAGGGGGAATAAATTAGTGTGTCTTTCTAAGCGCACCATTCTTTCTTTTGATGATTGTATTAAAATACCCCAAAATAAAAATTCTTTACCATTAAAAATCACTTTTATTAAATTAAATAGTATATATGCTATTGAACAACAAAAAAATAAGGAGAAACAATACTTTGAGTATCATATCAACCTTAGTAGATTATGCATTAAAAATTTTACCAATACTTATATCTGTAAGTGATATATATATCTATTCGTACCAGAGGAGCGGCAAAGCGAGAAGGAAAGCCTAATTTTAGAATTGTACAGAATTTATGGGCGCAAGAACCTTACTTTGAATTAATTAATGAATCTAACTCAAAGTTAGATGAGCCTTTAAATCCAACATACATTATGTTAATACCATCAAAATTATTTTTTGTTAAGAAAGATGGTCAAAGATACTGCCACTGCAGAATATTCACAGTTCACTACAAAAGAATTATAAAGAAAAAATAAATTCGTGAAAACATTTTGTACCTGAGCTAATTGAAAGGAATGGATATAATTATGACAATTACAGAATTTTTACAATGGATAGTAGAACATAAAGAATATGCTCCATTATATAGTTCTTTGGTTGCGACAATGGCATTGTTATTTAGTATATTATCTTTTGTTATATCAAATATTATTTCGAAAAATCGAGCAAAGAAAGAAAAAGAGATTTCTGATGCTAGATATGAAGAACAAAAAAAACGATATGAGGAACAATTAAACGAGGAAAGAAAGCGTAGAGAAGAAGATAAACATGACGCAGAAGAAAAAGTGCGTATTAGTGAAGAACCTTATCTTGTATTTAAAAATTCAAAGATTTTCTCCAATTCGCCTTCGGAACATGTAATCCTTCAGATGGAATTCCTCAATAAAGGGAGAGGTTCTGCATATGAGATAATTCCTGATCTAGAATGCTCAGCAAAGACATTAGATATGAAAGAATTCCATATATATAGATATGGTGCTGTAGAAGATCCTATTGCTATGGTTGGAGAAACATTTGTGATATGTTGGAAATACAAAAATGAACAAAAAACTCTATTTAGAATGACTCCTGAAATCAGATTTAAGGATGCTTCTGGTAGGAAATATAAACAGACATACAACATTGACATTGTTGATAGACTTGGAAAAGCAAATATTATTAACTATGCTCAACCAAAATTATGTGAAGATTAATTGCAACACCAATATGAGATTAAATTGCGAACATTTAGGTTCTATAATAAATGGTGGAGTATATGGAATTCTTCGGTGATATGAAAATTTTTCTGTAAATATGTCACCAAAGGTTCTTCTACGATAAAATCTAATTCAGTAAGAGATTTTATTGTTAAAAACAAAGGGCCCATAAAAATTAAAAAAAATAGCACTCACCTCTTGCCGTGGAGCGGATGGTTTTGTCCTGTGGTATCAGAGCCCGTGGAACCTTATTTTACAAGGTTTCTGCGGGTTCTGCCTTTTTGGCTGGGAGTGTCAAAAATCGTCATTTTTAAAGAAAATGGTGTAGTAAATGGTGTAGTAAAATAACCGTGGAAGATGCCGAGAAAACGAAAATAGGGGATAGCGAAGGACAATGGGATTTGTTAAGATTAAATAAAAGTATCAATAAGATGAAGATATGACTTGATTTAGGACAATGGAATATATATCAGAAAATGATAATCAGTAGCACAATTGACAAGCGGTTTAGTTGAGTAAAGAATATAGTAGAACATGTGAAAAAGAAGGAGAGGGATAAAATTTGATTAATACGTATATCAGAGATATTTCAGAGGCACTGGTTCAAGGGCATGCAGCGCTAATGGTAGGGGCAGGATTCTCAAAAAACGCAAAAAAGATTACTGTTACGGACAAGAAATTCTTGGATTGGAAAGAGTTATCTGATTTGTTTTATACTGCCATATATGGAGAAGAAGATGGACCAGGAAAAGAATATTGCAGTTCTCTACGGTTGGCTCAAGAATTGGAAACAATTTCTGGAAGACCTAGACTGGACAGTATTTTGAAAGAGGCAGTTCCAGATTTGGAATATGCTCCGACAGAATTATATACGAATCTGATGGATTTGCCCTGGACGGATGTATTTACTACCAATTATGATACTTTGTTAGAGAGGGCGGCGGATACGGTGACTTCCAGACGTTATCATGTGGTTGCCTCTCAGGAGGATCTGGTGAACAGTAACGATGTGCCAAGGATAATTAAACTGCATGGTTCGTTTCCTTCTCATCGCCCTTTTATTATTACAGAGGAAGATTATAGGACATATCCTGTACGATTTGCTCCATTAGTGAATACGGTACAGCAGTCCTTGTTAGAAAATGTGTTCTGTATGGTTGGATTTTCCTGTGAAGATCCCAATTTTCTTAAATGGATCGGATGGATACATGATAATTTGGGTAAAAGCAGTTCCCAAAAGATATATATGATTTCTGTTACTCCGATTCTTGAAGCAAAAGTCAAACTATTATTTGAACAGAATATTGTTGTGGTTGATTTGAAAACAATTTGGGGAGATAAAGATGTTGCCGGAAGAATGGCTGCATTTGTCGATGCACTACATAAAAAGGTTAAAAATAAAGAAGCTGAGGATACATGGTTTAGTGCAAACAAACTTCCGAAGAAATGGCAGGAGACAATCGCAGGAAGAATATCACTTCTTCAGAAGCTGAATGAAACTTATCCAGGATGGATTGTACTGCCATGGAAGATGAAAAATAGAGTTTCATATGTTCTTTTTGAATTGGATAGAACGGATGTGTTAGAAAAAGCATCTTGGCAGGAAAAAGTTGATTATATGTATGAATATACAAAGTTTCTGGATATTGCAGGGCGTCCTATTTTATCTCAAATTTCAGAAGAGTTTTGGAAGACTCTAACAGAGATGGACAAGTATTCAGATAAAGATGATGTAAAAATCCAGAGTATACTGCTTCAATTGTTACGTGCTTTTAGGGAGCAGGCACAGTGGGAAAAATATGAAGAATGTCTGGGAATGTTGCAGAAGGAGAGTCTTATTTATGAAGAAAAACAATTCCTTTTTGCCTGCGAATGGTGGAAGGCATTGTATCGATTTGAGTTTGAAAATTTGTCGGCAAATCTTGAACGTTGGGATTTATCAAAAGGAGACTTGTATTGGCCGTTGATAAAGGGGAGTATGTACGCTATTATTGGTGAGGTTTCCAAGGCAGAGAATCTTCTTATGGAGAATCTTATTTCTTTGAGAAAGAGTTTTATGCGTTCTGAAAAAGTGGAGTATCTATCATCTATCGAAGCCTGTTGTGTATCTTTGATTAATTTTATCAGACAAAGAAATTTGTTTTCTGAATATGTAGAAGAACGCACTTGTCAAAGCTATTTTTCTTGGTGGGACGAAAACGATAAATATTGTTTAGCTTTGAATTCTTTAGATAAGAATCAGCCCGATTATGAAGAAAAAATGAATTTTGATCTTTCTATAACACGAACAACTCATTGGGGAAATGATCATACAAAGTTATTTTATGCAATGGAATATTTGCGTTTTTTGGAACAGAGCGGTCACCCGTTACGATTAGGAAATGTGACAAATACAAGAGGATTGGAAGGTACTCTTACAAGGCTGGTACTTTATTATCCAAATTGGTGCCTTATGCAGACTATAATGGCTCAGGATACAAAACATCTTGATTTGTTTTATGGGAGGGTGCAACTGTCTAGTATGACACAGACAGAGGTAGATAAAATTGTAGATGAATATGTAGGAATATTGGACAAGCTAATTGAAAATATTAATCCGAATCTTTCATTTTCTGCAGCATCTATTTATGAGCATGTAGCGGCAGTAATCCCACAGCTTCTAGCAAGACTGGTTTATAAATGTTCACTTGATATGTTGGACGCTGTGCTGGGAGTGGCTTTGAAAATCTGTCGTAGTAATGTCAAAAGAAAGTTTATAGGAATGAAACAGCTTATAAAAGGTGTCATCCATTCTTTCACTGTGTCGGAACAGATGGAACGGATGGATAAAATTTTGCTATTCCCCATGGAGACAAATAGAGTTCATGATTATGAGGATCCAATACAGGAGGTTAGGGTACCCAAGCAGAAAATTAAATTGACTGAAAAGTTATATGATAATGTGATGAACGAAATCAGACACAAGATGGGAGAAGAAGATCAAGAGCAGAAAAAGTATGCTTGTGACAGATGGATTGCTTTGTATCAGATAGTAGAATTACGAGAAGGCGATAAAAAGCAGCTTTTACAAATTTTAAAAGAAGATGAAAAAAATTATCAGGAAATCTTGTATTTTTTGAATCCGGAAGATAAACGGAAAAATGCGAAAGAAATATTTGATAATACCATATCCAAATTGGAAAAGGATGCGGAAAGCCCAGCCGTATTTTCAAGCGGTACACAGTTTGGAGAAGTGGTTTCTGTTTGTTCAGAGCTGGATCAGTCAGATATTGAGTATCAGCATATATTTGAGGTGCTGAAGAAATACGTGGAAAAAAACAGAAAATGGATGTCGAGTATGGATCGTTTTGAGCCACAGAATAGGATACGGATGAGTTTTCTGCTGTTTGTGCAAGTGTTTCTTAAAAAAGCAGATGACAGTTTTACCATAGAAGAAAGAGAGGCGGCTTTATCCTTGGCAAAGAGTATCGAAAGTGTCTATTCTTCCCCAGCTTTAGATATGTTTAGATCTGACTGTCTTGAAAAGCAGGATTCGCCGATATCTTTATCCGCTCTTGATGTGAAATTATGGTTATCAGACAAAGAAGACATAGAGTTGATAAAAGATTATTATTCTATGCTTCAAACGAGTGACAGACCAATGACAAGTTTTGGAAATTCTTATGGATTCTGGGACAATGCATTTCGTTTTGTGGTTTATAAAATTCTCGGTGAGGAGTCAAATCTATTAGAAGCACTTAAACTCTGTGGGTCATTGTTAAAGTTTAAAATCCCAGAAAACGAGGAGCTTTCATTGCTTACTTCTGCACTGGAACGGTTGACCGATACTACAGTTATATCCGAGGAAGAGGAAGAACAAAAAGCACTTTATAAATTACGTTGCAGAATTTTGTCATGCCAAATTGCGCATTTCCTTTTTCAAAAGGAATGCACAGATGAGTCAGTTTTACATTGGAAAAAAATTGGAGAAGATCCGAATGAATTCATGGAGATTAGGAACATCTGGCGCTAAATATAGTTATTGAACCATATGAGATATGTCTGCACGATTTCGAAAAAAGTTCCGAGAACTCCAAAATATTATCGCGAAATCCAACACACTATGGTATACTTGTAAAGTGTATTGGACACCAATCGTTTTGATTTTATGAAAGGATACCATTATGGCGATTTCCTATAAAAGACTATTCAAATTAATGATAGACAAAAATATGAAAAAGAAGGATTTACGCACATTAACAGGTGTGAGCTATTCTACATTACTAAAAATGGAAAATGGAGAATATGTAAGTCTGGACGTACTTGACCGGATATGCCGGAGTTTACATTGTCAGCTAAGCGACATTGCGGAAGTCCTTCCAGATGTGTGTCCGAATAGCAGGACAGGTTCGAAAGTAAAATAAGTGGGAAAGGAGTACCTGTGAAATGGTAAGAAAAGAATATAGTGCAGGCGCTGTTAAACTTTCCTTCTGGTTTTTGGAGTTTAAGAAAACAGTGGAGCTTTTAGCCAGTGGCACAGAGATGGCAGAAGTCCG
>QWCV01000885.1_pt1 | contig 32052 bp, 24 predicted proteins | sample 1972621 | NCBI WGS metagenome assembly QWCV01 (sample SAMN09866699, study PRJNA288562) | Human gut metagenome isolate pre2_stool, whole genome shotgun sequencing... | isolation source: gut | host: Homo sapiens | place: USA: California | reverse complement strand
CACCGTCTCTGTCTTACTTATTAACAAATTCCATCAAAATGTTAATGGAACTTTCGACTGCAAAGGTAAAAGTTAATGAGAAACAGCCTCTCCGAGGCACCACACACAATAGGTATGTCGCTCGGACTCGGTGTGTCGCTTGGACTCGGTATGTAACTTGGACTCGGCGTATCGCTTGGACTCGGCATGCCGCTTGGACTCTGATTATATAATAATTGCAATAAGAATATATGCCGCTTGGATTCAGACCCTTAATAAACTCAATATGAAAATTAGTTTAAGTGGACAGACCCTAAACAATGTTTACAAAAGTGCTTTTTATAAACAACACTTTTGTATAAAAAGTGCTTTTTGTAAAAAGCATTTTTACGGGAAAATGCTCTCCGGAGAATGCTCTTTTGAAAATAAGAGTGTATTAACAATATGTTACGAGACGAAAAAAATTTTATTTATTGCAAAATTATCCATAAATTTGCAAACTGACAACCGTGTGCGCAGGTTATACCTTAACCATGCGTATAATAATACCTGAAATAATAATACCAAAACGAAAGAACACAAAGACGAAAGATTATGGACAGATATAACGAGGCCATCAAGGCCAGCAAAGTGACTGAAGACGACGCCCTGGTGGCAAGCGAAGTCGCAAAGATAGTGGAAAAGGCTCCGCAGTACGCGAGCCCAGAAGTATATAAGTTTCTGTTGAACTCGATAGACCTGACCACCCTCAGCACCGAGGACTCGGAGCGCAGCGTGGCCAAGTTCACCAACCGTGTCAACGATTTTGATGCCGAATATCCGCAGTACGGCCACGTGGCCGCCATCTGCGTCTATTCCAATTTCGCCGAGGTGGTGAAGGATCACCTTGACGTGGAGGGTGTTGACGTATGCGTCGTGGCCGGCTGTTTCCCGTCGAGCCAGACATTTACCGCCGTCAAGGTGGCCGACGTGGCCCTGGCCGTGGCTTCCGGTGCGCAGGAGGTGGACGTGGTGCTGAACATCGGTATGTTCCTTGACGAGAACTACGAGGAACTGTGCGACGAGCTGATCGAGCTGAAGAACACCGCCAAGGACGCCAGACTGAAGGTGATACTGGAGACCGGTTGCCTGAAGACGGCCGCCGCCATAAAGCGCGCGTCGATACTGTCCATGTACTGCGACGCCGACTTCATCAAGACCTCGACCGGCAAGATCTACAAGGGCGCCAGCCTGGAGGCCGCTTACGTGATGTGTCAGTGCATCAAGGAATACTACGAGAAGACCGGCCGCAAGGTGGGCTTCAAGGCCGCGGGCGGCGTGCGCACCACCGAGGATGCCCTGAACTATTACGCAGTGGTGAAGGAAGTGCTCGGCGACGAATGGCTGAATCAGGACCTGTTCCGTCTCGGCGCATCCAGCCTGGCCAACGCAGTTCTGTCCAGCCTCGAAGGAAAGGAAGTGAAGTTCTTCTGAATCGTTCCGGACTGACCTGTGGTCGGAATAATCCTCAACCTTAAACTAAACTGTACTTATACATCATGCGAAGACTGATAACTGCGCTGATAGTGTCGCTGGCTCTGACAGGAGCCGCAGGACAGCTCGCGGCCAAGAAGATAGCCACCTACGGCGTGGCCTTCTACAACCTGGAGAACCTGTTCGACACCATCAACAACAACGGCAAATACGATCTGGAGTTCAGTCCCAAGGGATCCTACCGCTGGGACGGCAAGAAGTACTGGTCGAAGATCAAGAACATTGGATACTCCATTTCGCAGATGACCACGCGCACCACGCCCGACGGGCCGGCCGTGATAGGAGTGAGCGAGATAGAGAACATCACCGTGCTGCAGGATCTGGTGAAGGATCCGCAGATCAAGGACCGCAACTACGGCATCATCCACCACGACAGCCCCGACCGACGAGGCGTGGACGTGGGCCTGCTGTACAATCCCAAGTTCTTCCGCCCGCTGCGCACCACCAACCATGTGCTGACCATCGACTCGATGCCGTGGTTCAAGACGCGCGACCAGATGTGCGTTGTCGGGCTGCTGGGCAACAAGGTGACGGGCTACAGCCGCGTGGCCGTGATAGTGAACCACTGGCCCAGCCGCCGCGGAGGCGAGAAGCAGAGCAGCTACCTGCGCGAAGCCGCCGCAAAGCTGACACGCTCCATAGCCGACTCCCTGTATAAGATTGACCCGAAGATAGGTGTCATCGTGATGGGCGACCTCAACGACGACCCGCACAACAAGTCCGTGGCCGAGACTCTCGGTGCCGTCAAGAACATCGAAAAGACCGTGGCCGGCGGATTCTTCAATCCCTTCTGGGAGAAACTGGACAAGGGCATCGGCTCCTATATATACCGCGGAGGCTGGGACCTGTTCGACCAGATCATCGTGAACAAGAACATAGTGGACGGAGCCTGCGGCGTGAAATACTACGGCGCCGAGGTGCTGAACAAGCCGTTCCTGCTGCAGCAGGACGGCCAGTACAAGGGCTATCCCCTGCGCACCTTCTCGTCGGGAGCCTGGACCAACGGCTATTCCGACCACCTGCCGACCGAGATATTCCTGACCCAAGAAATAGACTGACTCAAGAAATAGACTGACCCAAGAAATAGACTGACAATAACATGCGAACAAGACTGACAATATTGCTGCTGATCGCCCTGGCATTCCAGGGGATGGCGGCCACGGGAGTCAAGGGCACGCTGGTGGACGCCAAGAGCGGCGCGCCGGTGGGCAACGCCAATGTGGTGTTGAGCGACCAGGCTCTCTTCGTGACCAGCGGCTCGGACGGCGTGTTCACCATCTCCAACGCCCGGCAGGGTAAGGATGTGCTGGAAATCATAGCCTCCGGCTACGAGGATGCATACGTGGACGTGAACATAGTGGCCGGCATGGTGAGCAACCTGGGCGACATCAAGCTGACGCCCGCCGGATTCGACGCCCCGGCCCTCGATTCCGAGAATTATCTTTTCAATGAGGAGGACCTTCTGGACGACGAGGGTCTGAGCCAGAACATCGGTACCATCCAGGGAGCCACGGACGATGTTTATTACCAGGCCGCCAACTATAAGTTCAGCACCATGCGCTTCAGGCTGCGTGGCTACGAGCAGCAGTGGCAGTCGGGCTATGTGAACGGCTTCAACTTCAACGACGCGATGCGCGGCCGCTTCAACTACTCGCAGTTCGGCGGCATGACGTCCAGCGCGTTCCGTTCGCGTACCACCGACCTCGGCATGTCGGCCGCGGCCTACGGCTTCGGCGACATAGGCGGCGCCACCAACATCACCACCTACGCCTCGCAGTTCGCCCCCGGATGGCGCGGAAACCTGTCGTACACCAACTCCAACTACATGCTGCGCGCCATGCTGCAGTATTCCACCGGACTCAACAAGCACGGCTGGGCGTTCACCGCTTCCATCATTGGCCGTTACGCTCCGGAGGGCGTGATCGAGGGCACGTTCTACAACAGCTTCGGTTACTTCCTGTCGCTGCAGAAGGTGTTCAACGACAAGCACAGCCTCAACATCTCCACATGGGGAGCGCCCACACAGCGCGCCACCAACGCCGCCGCCACGCAGGAGGCTTACGACCTGGCCGGCTCCAACCTGTACAACCCCAGCTGGGGTTACCTGAACGGCAAGAAGAAAAGCTCGCGCATAGTGGAGAGCTTCGACCCCACCGTGCTGGTAAACTGGATATGGAAACCCAAGATGGGCGTTCAGCTCAACACCGGCGCCGGATTCCGCAGCTCCAACTACTCAAGCTCCGCCATACAGTTCTATATGGCTCCGGACCCGAAGCCTGACTATTACCGCAACCTGCCCAGCTACTTCAAGCCGACGGCCGACCGCGACCTGGAGCCCGACCTGTTCGCCGCGCAGCTCGCACAGCAGCAGTATGTGACCGACTGGTGGGGCGGCGACAAGGCCCACCGTCAGATCAACTGGGACAACATCTATCAGACCAACCTGATGAACTGCATCCAGTATGACCGCGACCCGGAACTGCGCGGACAGTCCAGCTATATCTTAGAGGACCGTCACAGCAACTTCACGCAGTGGATGCTGAACTCATACCTGGATTACCGTCTCAGCGACACGATGACGCTGCAGGGCGGTCTCAGCTTCGACTATACCAACGGCCATTACTACAAGACAGTGCGCGACCTGTTGGGCGGCGAGTTCTGGCGCGATGTCGACAACTTCTCCGAGCGTGACTTCGCCGGCGACGTCAACATCATGCAGAACGATATGCGCAACCGCAACCGCAAGGTAGGCAAGGGCGATGTGTTCGGTTACGACTACAACATCCACAACTATCACGGCCGTCTGTGGATACAGAACCAGATCAACACCCGGCACTTCAACGTGAACTATGCGCTGGAGTACAACCTGATCAGCTTCATGCGTCACGGTAACATGCAGAACGGCCGCGCCCCCGAGAATTCCTACGGCAACGGCAAGACGCATACCTTCAACACCGGCGCCCTCAAGGCCGGCGTGACCTACAAGATAGACGGACGCAACTACATCACGGCCCACTTCGGACTCGGCAACCGCGCTCCGCTGCCCTACGACGCATACGTGTCGCCCCGCACCAAGGACAACGCCGTGAAGAACCTCGAGACCGAGAAATACATCAGCGCCGACCTCTCCTATACATGGAACTACAAGAACTTCCGCGGTAGCCTCACCGGCTTCATTACCCACAACTGGGACGGCCTGAAGCGCTCCAACTTCTACGACTACCAGGCCAACTCCTTCATGAACTACGCCATCAGCGGCATGGAGACCGAGTACAAGGGCGTGGAACTGGGTATGGAGTACAAGATACTGAGCAACCTGTCGGTGACTTTCGCCGGCACATACGCGCGCTATCAGTACAAGAACAACCCGATGGGTATCCGCAGCTACGAGAACGGTGCGGAGGCCGATATCGAAAAGAGACTGTACTATAAGAACTACCGCATCGGCGGCACGCCGCAGCAGGTTTACTCGTTCGGAGTGAACTACAACATCAAGCAGTGGTTCTTCGAGGCCAACGCGCAGTGGTTCGGCGACACATGGTTCGAGATCTCGCCCGCACGCCACGAGGAGATGCCCGACCTGTGGAAATTCTGCTCGTCGGAGGCCGACTACATCAGCCGTCGCGACGCCATCGCATATCAGGACAAACTGAACTCCGAATGGGTGGTCAACCTGTCGGTGGGCAAGCTGATATACACGAAGTTCGGTTCGCTGAACTTCAACCTCAGTGTGAACAACCTGCTGAACAACCGCAACATTCAGACCGGCGGCTGGCAGGAAGGTAAGTTCGACTATACCAACTATGACGTGAACAAATTCCCCAACAAGATCTGGTACGCCCAGGGCATACGCGTGTTCTTCAACGTGGGCATCCGCTTCTAAGGAACAGACCATAAACATATAAGACAATGAAAATAAGCAAGATCATATATACGATGGCTCTGTTGGCAGGCATGGGCCTTGTGTCGTGCAACGACGAGCTGGCCGAGCCGCCCATCCCGCAGCCTGACGGCGGCACCATCGGACTCGGCACCTGGGAAGTCCCGATGACGGCGGCGCAGGCGCTGACCGGATTCGTCAACGACTCCATCGCGGAGCCGTGGGTGACAGGATACATAGCCGGATACATCAACACCAATGTGAGCAACGTGCTGTCGGATGCTACATTCGGCGTGCCTACGGCCGACGAGCCATGCACCGTGGCCACCAATATGCTGATCACCTCCCGTAATCCCGAAACCATTACCGACGAGAACCCGCTGACATGGGAGGAATGCGCCAGCGTGCAGCTGCCCAGCGGCCCCGTGCGCAACGCACTGAACCTGAAAGACCATCCCGACAACCTGTACAAGCTCGTGACCCTGCGCGGCACCACCGGTTCGAAATACTGCGGCGTCTACGGCGTCCGCTCCGTTTCGGACTATGAATGGGGCGACAAGGGAAAGGAACCCGTCAACACCGACGTTCCCGCCGTGCGCTATCTGTGGCAGGGCTTCGACACGTCCACGGACCTGAACACCTACAAGGCCGAGGGCTGGAAGGTGCTGACCGTAAGCGGCAACATATTGGGTTGGGGTATCGCCCAGAACGGCAACAACAATTACATCGTGGCCAGTGCATACAACGCCACGGCCAACGGCGGCCCGTACGAGGACTGGCTGGTAAGCCCGGCGGTCGACCTGGACCAGAGCATAGAGAAGACAGTGTCGTTCAGCCTGCGCGCCGGATACAAGGCCGACGACTCCACCTTAGAGGTATGGCTGATGCAGGACGGCGAGGCCGCACGTAAGCTCGACGCCGACATCCCCGAGGCACCCGCCGAGGGTTACAGCGACTGGGTGACCACCAAGATCGACCTGTCGGAGCTGAGCGGCGACATCAAGGTGGCATGGCGCTATTACAGCGCTTGCGGAGCCTCCAATTGCACGGCATACTGTCTGGACAACGTGAACATAGGCGGTGCTCCCGAGGTGATATACACCGGCCTTGACGGTGCGGCCTCCAGCATCAACTGGACATACGACAACATCAATCTGGGGGGCCTTACTTCCGTATGGAGTTGGACCGAGCGCAACGGAGGACACTACCTGTACGGTACGGCATTCGTTAACGGAGCACACGAGGCTCTGGCATACGCCATCTCGCCCGAAATCGACCTGACCGGCAAGACCAACCTCACGCTGGAGTTCGAACACGCCGCCAACTATCAGCGCAACATAAGGCAGCTGTGCAAGTTTGTGGTGCGCGAGTCCGGAACAACGGAATGGACCGAACTTGATATCCCCACCTGGCCTACGGCCGGAAACTGGAACTTCGTCAAGTCGGGCGAGATAGACCTCTCCGCATTCGAGGACAAGAAGATAGAGGTCGGCTTCAAATATGCCTCCACGGCAAGCGCAGCCGACTCCTGGGAAATACGTAATCTCAAAATCACCGGTAAGTCTAAATGAGTACGAAAATGAAAAGACATAAGATAATCACACTCGGCATCGGGGCGCTGGCGTTGGCTGCGGGCATGACCGCCTGCCAGGCCGACATGGACACGCCGGATCTCCAGGTGCCGGAGGCTACCATCCAGCCTAACATGACCATCGCCGAACTCAAGACCGAGTTCCAGAACAAGACGGAGCTTGTAGGCACCAAGGAGGATGGCTCGCACTACATAATCCACGGCCGCGTGGTGTCGTCGGACGCCTCGGGCAATATCTACCAGAACCTGGTGGTGCAGGACGAGACCGCCGCGCTGACGTTCTCAATACGCCAGGGCAGCATGTACACCAGCTACCGTCTGGGTCAGGAAGTGGTGGTAGACATGACCGGCCTCTACATCGGTTACTACCGCGGCCTGCAGCAGGTGGGCGCCCCGGGCGATCCTTACGACGGAGCGCCGCAGCTGGGATTCATGGCCTACGACAACTGGCTGGGACACGCCCAGAAAACGGGTCTGCCCAATCCCGACACCAAACTTGTGACATACGACGAGCAATGGCCCGCCGACAACATGTACTGCATCTCGCTCACGCTGCCTATCTCGCAGGGCGACCTGATCAGACTGCAGAGCCAGCTGGTTGAGATACGCAACGTCAGCTTCTCAGGCGCCGACGGCAAGCTTACATTCGCGCCCAAGCAGGAGACAGTGTCGCGTTACATCAAGAACGAGGCCGGCGACTCGATCGCAGTGCGTAACTCGGGTTACAGCAACTTCTATAACGACCCGCTGCCCATGGGTACGGGCAATGTGCGCGGCATCCTGGGTTACTACGGCGACTCGTGGCAGCTGACCTTGCGCGACCGCAGCGACGTCATGATCAGCAACGACGGCGCGAAGGAGAAACCGTTTACCGTAGAGCAGATGCTTAGCGGCAACTACAACATGCGCGAGGGCTGGGCCACCGGTTACATAGTCGGTTCCGTCAAGGCCGGCGAGACCGCCACGGCAGCCGACAAGGTGATATTCGGCAAGGACGCCGAGCTGGACAACAACCTGCTGATAGCCGACGACCCCGACTGCACCGACCTGTCGAAGTGCGTCACGGTCGACCTGACCCAAGGCTCGATGCTGCGCCGTTACGCCAACCTTATAGACAACCCCGACGTTTATAAGAAAAAGCTCTCGGTGCTCGGTACGGTAGGCTCGTACTTAGGCACCACCGGTATGAACGACTGCCCCGGCACGATCGGCTCGTTCGCCATCGAAGGCGTGGAAATCAATGTTCCCACCGGAGACTTCAAGGAGGTATATCACGGACTGCTCGAAACGGCCACTTCGTGCGACTGGACATTCGACAATGTGATTATGAACTCGCCGGTGACCCGTGTATGGTCGTGGCGTGATTACAACGGCAAATATTACCTGAACGGAAGTGCATACGTGGGAGGCGCCAACTACGAGGCCGTGTCATACGCCATGAGTCCCGCGTACAAGAAAGATAAGCCGGACGAGCCCGAGATAGATCTTACGGGGAAACTCGAGGCCAAGGCAAGCTTCGACCATGAGGCCCGGTTCCAGACCACGCTCCGCACGCTGTGCAAGTTCGCCGTGCGCGAGGTGGGTCAGACCGAATGGACCGAATACGACATCCCGACGTGGCCGCCGTCAAACGAATGGACATACGCCAACTCCGGCGACATCGACATCAGCGCCTTCGCAGGCAAGAAGATACAGATAGCCTTCAAGTATGCTTCCAGCGAGGCCGGAGCCGACACATGGAGAATCAAGGACGTTGTCGTATCGGCACGTTGATAGACTGATATAACCTGATGCCGCCGAAGCGTATATACAATTGCTTCGGCGGCATTTTTAGAATAAAAGACTATGAAAAGATTCCTACTCATATCGCTGCTTGTCGGCGCGGTGTTCTCGCTCGACGCCGTCTATAGGCCGGGCTATTACAATCAGATGGACGGCAAGAAAAAAGAGGAACTGAAGTCGGCCGTGAAGCAATGCGTGCAGAACCACCAGACGCTTACGTACAGCCAGCTTCCCGGTTACTGGCAGTACACCGACGTGTATCCCGAATTGGTGGACGGCTGCAAACGATGGTGGGACATGTATTCCGACGAGTTATGCCTGATACGTTCCGGACAGAATGCCTTTCAGAGCTTTTCGGGCTACAAGATGCAGCGCGAGCACTCCGTGCCCAAATCGTGGTGGAAGCAGAACGGCGACGTGGAATACACGCCCGCATATTCCGACCTGTGGAACCTGTATCCCAGCAACGGCGCGGTCAACCAGGCGAAGCTGAACTATTCGTTCGGCCCCTGCCAGACCGCGACATTCGACAACGGCGTCAGCAAGGTAGGAACCCCGAAAAACGGCTATGGCGGCGGTTCGTCGCGCGTGTTCGAGCCGGCAGACGAGTATAAGGGCGACTTCGCCCGCTCCATGTTCTACATGGCCTGCGTATACCCGGACATAAACTGGGTTATAAACTATATGTTCCGCAAGGAATCCTATCCCACTCTGACCAACTGGGCCATGAACATGCTGCTGCAGTGGGCCCGCGAGGACAAGGTGTCGCAGAAGGAGATAGACCGCAACAACCTGGTGGAGCAATACCAGGGCAACCGCAATCCTTTCGTCGACTTCCCCGAGCTTGCCGAGTATATATGGGGAGTGCGCACCAACGAGACGTTCATCATAGCCGACCAGGAATCCACAGATCCGACGCCCCCCATCACGGGCGACCCGGAGCTGACCAATCCCGTTAACGGCTCGGAGATGGACTTCGGGCAGGCGGCCGTGGGCCACGCCGTGACCCGCGCGTTGAGCATCGAGGGGTCCAACTTCACCTCGCCGCTGTCGGTGCGCGTGGTGGGCGCCGACCGCAGTTTGTTCCGCCTGGATGTAAGCGAGATACCGGCGTCCACGCTGAACGGCGCCGGCGGATATATGCTCGACATCACTTATCTGCCTCAGGAAACAGGCAGGCATGAGGCCAAACTGACGCTGTACGACGGCGGTCTGGAAGGGTCCGTGGCAATCACGCTGAAAGGGGAGGCGCTGCCTGTGCCTGAACTCACCGCACTCACCGCGCTGGAGGCCACCGACGTGACGGCCAACAGCTATGTGGCCAACTGGAACCCGGCCGACGGCATTGCCGACTATTACACCGTGACACGCGTGCGCTACAACGGCGACAACCAGGAGACGGAGACGTACGAGACCGGCGAGACCTCGCTGCTGATGTCGGACCGCGACCCGGGCGTGGCCGAAACCTATACAGTCACATATACCCGCCTCGGAATCGTGTCGCCTGAGAGCAACACCATCTATGTGGGCGCAAGCGGCGTGAACGCCATTGAATACGGTGTGCCGTACCGTGTATTCGCCGACTCCGAGGGAATACTGTTCCTGACGGGCGACGGCAACGACGTGGAGGGCGTCACCATATCCGACGTGCAGGGCAACATTTATATGCGCGGCACGGTGAGCCACGGCGACGTCATCCCGGTTCCCCGCGGAGTCTATATCATCACCGCGCCGGGACAGAAGCCGCACAAGATTATTTTTTAAAATCGGAATATTTCGCTAACTTAGCGTCATGAAACAATACCTGGATTTGTTGCGCCACATTCTGGAGACGGGCGTAAAGAAGGAGGACCGCACCGGCACCGGCACGCTGTCGACGTTCGGCTACCAGATGCGGTTCGACCTGCAGCAGGGCTTCCCGCTGCTCACCACCAAGAAAGTGCACCTCAAGAGCATCATATACGAGCTGCTGTGGTTCCTGCAGGGGGATACGAACGTGAAATACCTGCAGGAGCACGGCGTGCGTATATGGAACGAATGGGCCGACCCCGACGGAGGTTTGGGTCATATCTACGGCTATCAGTGGCGTTCGTGGCCCGACTATGACGGCGGCCACATCGACCAGATACGCCAGGCCCTGAACGATATAAGGCACAACCCCGACTCGCGCCGCATCATCGTGTCGGCGTGGAACGTGGCCGACCTGCCCAACATGAACCTGCCGCCGTGTCACGCCTTCTTCCAGTTCTACGTGGCCGACGGCAAACTGAGTTGCCAGCTGTACCAGCGCAGCGCCGACTCGTTCCTTGGCGTGCCATTCAACATAGCCAGCTATGCGTTGCTGACCATGATGATGGCCCAGTGTGCCGGTCTGCTGCCCGGCGAGTTCATCCACACCCTCGGCGACGCGCACATCTATCTGAACCATCTGGATCAGGTGAGGGAGCAGTTGAGCCGCACCCCCAGGCCGTTGCCCGTCATGACCCTGAACCCCGGCGTGAACGACATCCTGGACTTCCGTTACGAGGATTTCACCCTGTCGGGCTATGACCCCTGGCCCGCCATCAAGGGGCAAATCAGTGTGTGACCCCCCTGGCCGCGTCCAAAAGGCCCTCCAAAAGACCCTAAGCCGTTTTTGTAAATTTCAATTTTTTTCTTAACTTTGGCATTAGAAGTTATGAATTCTATTGCAATGAGCCGAAAACGAATATATATAGATTTATTGACCAAGGCATCTCCATACATCCGCTCGATGTATGGAGTGAGGTCGCTTACCCTGTTCGGGTCAGTTGCAAGAGGCGAAGATCTGAATGACAGCGATGTCGATTTATTTGTCGACATGCCACCTAAGGCATTGAACATTGTCGCTCTGAAACAATATCTGCAAAATCTGTTGGGCCGATCGGTTGATATAGTCCGTAAACATGCTCAGCTTGATCCTTACCTTGCTGACGAAATCAATAGGGATGGAATCAGAATATTCGCGTAAAAGTCTGATCTCTCATATAATGAGACAATTGATTCATGCATGCGACATGATCATGTCATGGAATGAAAGAATATCAACGGCCAATGAATATCCGTCATCTCCGGAAGGAATGGAAAAAATGGCCGCAACCTGCATGATGATCCAGGCGATAGGAGAAGGTATAAAAAAGATAGATCGTCTTGCCCCGGGATATCTGTCTGACGCCAGTCCTGAAACTCAATGGAAACAAATCATTGGACTTCGCGACCATATTTCACATGGATATTTCAATCTGGATGCCGACATAATATTTGATGTCGCAAAAAATGAAATACCGCGTTTGAAATTGACTTTGATTCAAATATCCGGATAACGATCGAGCGGCCTTTGCGCGCGGTGCCGAATCCTTGCTTTTGTGCCGGAAATTTTGTAACTTTGCAAGGTGATAGGCAGATGACAATCTGCACAATGACATAGCAATGGCAGAAGATAACTACGAACAGACAGAAGAGTTCCTGGACGAAGGTCAGGAGGTCAGAAAGAAATATCAGGCAGACAATATCCAGGTGCTGGAAGGCCTGGAGGCCGTGCGTAAGCGCCCCTCCATGTACATCGGCGACACGTCGGTGCGCGGACTCCACCATCTGGTGTACGAGGTTGTGGACAACTCCATCGACGAGGCTCTGGCAGGCTATGCCTCCCACATCGAGGTGACCATAACCGAGAACAATTCCATCCGTGTGGACGACAACGGCCGAGGCATCCCCGTGGACATGCACGAGAAGATGCACAAGCCGGCCCTGGAGGTGGTGCTGACGGTGCTGCACGCCGGCGGTAAGTTCGACAAGGGTTCCTACAAGGTGTCGGGCGGTCTGCACGGTGTGGGCGTGAGCTGCGTCAACGCACTTTCCGACTATCTGCGCGCCGAAATCCACCGCGACGGCAAGATCCACATGCAGGAATACGCATTCGGCAAGCCCACCTCGCAGTTGTGCGTCATCGGCGGCACCGACCGCACCGGTACCACCATCATATTCCATCCGGACGCATCCATATTCTCGGAGACGGTGTACGACTACGAGACGCTGGCCAACCGTCTGCGCGACCTGGCGTTCCTGAACGCCGGCATCACGCTGACCCTGACCGACGAGCGCGTGCGGGACGAGGACGGCAACCCCAAGCGCGAGGTGTTCCACTCCAAGGACGGTCTGCGCGAGTTCGTGCAATATCTGGACGAGGGCAAGGAGCCGCTGATAGAGGACATCATCGACCTCAAGACGGAGCGCAACGGCGTGCCCGTGGAGGTGGCCATGACCTATAACAACGACTTCAACGAGAATATCTACTCGTACGTCAACAACATCAACACCATCGAGGGCGGTACGCACCTGACGGGCTTCCGCCGCGGCCTCACCACCACGCTGAAGAAATATGCCGACGACAACCATCTGCTGGACAAGCTGAAGATAGAGCTGTCGAAAGAGGACTTCCGCGACGGTCTGACGGCAGTGGTGTCGGTCAAGGTGGCAGAGCCTCAGTTCGAGGGACAGACCAAGACCAAACTCGGCAACAACGAGGTGATGGGCGTGGTGCAGACCGCCGTGAGCGAGGCCCTGCGCAATTACCTGGAGGAGCATCCCAAGCAGGCCAAGACCATCGTCGACAAGGTGGTGCTGGCTGCGCAGGCGCGTCACGCGGCCTACAACGCCAAGATGCGCGTACAGAACAAGTCCAGCCTCGGCGGCGCCGGACTGCCCGGCAAGCTGGCTCCCTGCAAGAGCCGCATACCCGAAGATTGCGAGCTGTTCCTGGTGGAGGGAGATTCCGCAGGAGGTTCCGCAAAGCAGGGACGCAATCCGCACTATCAGGCCATCCTGCCGCTGCGCGGTAAGATTCTGAACGTGGAGAAGGCAATGGATCACAAGATCCTGGAATCGCAGGAAATCGTGAATATGTACAAGGCCCTGGGCGTGACCATCGGCACCGAGGAGGACAGCAAGGCCCCGAACATGACCAAGCTCCGCTACCACAAGATCATCATCATGACCGATGCCGATGTGGACGGCGCGCATATCGCCACGCTGCTGATGACATTCTTCTACCGCCGCATGCGTCCCATCATCGACAACGGATACCTGTACATTGCGACGCCGCCGTTGTATCGTTGCGACGTCAAGGGCAAGAAGAAAGGTGAGGCCACGGAGTATTGCTGGACCGACCAGCAGGTGCAGCGTTACATCGACACCAAGTGCAACGGCGACCGCAACCGCCTGGTGCTGCAGCGATACAAAGGTCTGGGTGAGATGAACCCCGAACAGCTGTGGGAGACGACCATGGACCCGGAGAACCGTATGCTGAAGCAGGTGAACCTGACCAACGCAGCCGAGGCCGACCGCACGTTCGCCATGCTGATGGGCGAGGAAGTGGCACCCCGACGCGATTTCATCGAGGCTCACGCCACTTACGCCAACATCGACGCGTAAGCTATCGGTAGCGGCAGGGAGATGAGAAATCAGCCCTGAATACGGGCGAATAAATCGAGATACATAGCGGCCACGGACTGAGCGGAAAACCGCGACCGTGCCGACGACAACATGGCGTGGCGCAGAGCCGCGCCATTTTTTTGCAGCTCGCCGTAAGCGTACGCGATGCCCCGGGCTATGTCGCGCGCGGTGTTCTCCACGCCGTCGAAATGCGCGATATATCCTGTGCGTCCATGGTCCACGATGTCGCGCTGGCCGCCACGGTCGGTGGCTACGGGCACGCAGCCCCAGGCCTGACCCTCGACCAAGGTGCCCGGAAGCGTCTCGTACAGAGAGGTGGACGCCACGATGTCGCCGGTGCCGTATAATTGGCGCGTCTCGTCGGGACTGAGCAGGCCGCGATGCGTGTGCCGGATGCCGAAATGTGCGATGGAATCGGGATTTTTCACGTTGCCGAATGTAACCAGCTCGCAGTTTCCGGCTATGTCGGGATATTCGGAAGCCAGAATCTCGGTGGCGCGTACCATTACGGGCAGTCCCTTGACCGTATCGTCGAGACGGGCCGCGCCGAACAGTATGCGGCACTTGTCGCCCCTGAATCCATCGAAAAATTCGGGCTGTTCATCGTCAAAATGAAAGGCGTTCGGAATCACCGACACATCCTGGCCGGCCAACAGCCCCGATTCGGCGGCCTTATCCTTCAACCAATGGCTCACGGCCACGAAATGTATGCGCCGGCCGGGCAGATTATAGAGTTTATGTTTCCGTTGCCATGTCGCGGCGGAGATGTCTTTGGTGCCTTTGCGCGACCCGAGCAGCGGGCATTCGCCGCAGCTCAGTTGCCAGCGAGGACACTCGCCGGCATGATGGCATACGCCCGTCATGTTCCACATGTCGTGCATGGTCCATACCACAGGCTTGCCGAGTTGCAGCAGACGCCGTATGTCGCCTATGCCCAGCAGCCCCTGGTTGATCCAGTTCAGACATATCACGTCCGCCTCCTTCACCCACGGATGGCGGTACAGCGTCACGCCGCACGATGCGGTGTCTATCTTGAACAGCGTGTGGCGGTTCATGCCGTTGCGCAGGAATATGCCGAGGCGTTCGCGCAGGAAAGAGGCTTTCAACCGGAGGTCCGGGGCGGCCATTCCCACGCGCGGGTCGTCGTGCAGCCGTTCGGCCACGAGCATACGTGCATCCACGCCCGCGTCGCACAGCGCCTCCATCAGACGGTAGCTCACCACCGCCGCGCCGCCCGTGCTGTCCGACTTGTTGACGATCACTACCTTCATCGGCGCGAGAATGTCACGTATTTGTATCTGATGCCGTTTGCCGAGGTCATTTCTTCGGATTCATCGGTGATTTGCCACTGTCGTCCGGGCAGTTCGGGGAAGAAAGCGTCGGCGTCCGGCGTCCTGACGTCCACCAGGGTGATGATGGCCTTGGTGCAGTAGGGGAGCGCCTCGCGGTACACCTGCTCGCCCCCTATGATGATGGGCAGCTCATCGTTAGAGCACATAGCCACGGCCGCCTCGATGCTCTGTGCGGTCTCGGCGCCGGGGGCATAGTAGCCGGCGTTGCGCGTCACCACGATGTTGCGGCGTCCCGGCAGCGGCTTCTTAGGCAGCGACTCCCACGTCTTGCGTCCCATTATCACCGCGTGTCCCATGGTGACCTGCCTGAAATGCTTCAGGTCCTCGCTCAGACGCCAGGGTATCGCGCCCTGACGGCCTATGGCGCGGTCCGCGCCGCACGCCACGACGCACCACACCTCGCGTCCGCGCGATGTGGCTGAGTTATAGAGGGAAAACGGTGTCAGACGGGTCGCGTCCGCGGCCTGTGACTCATTTCGGTCTGACGGAAAAAGAATCGACATTTCCATGATTCATAATATTTGGCGGTAAAATTAATAAAATAATGGAAATAATTTGGTAAATTTGCAGAAAGAAACCGGTGACGGCACCAAAGCCGCTTCACCCTAATGGCCCGACCATGAGCTACACATTATTAGACTTTTTCTGTCTGTTGGCCTCCATCTGCCTGTTTCTGTACGGCATGAAGGTGATGAGCGAAGGCTTGCAGAAAGTTGCGGGCGACCGTCTGCGCAACATACTTGGAGTAATGACCCGCAACCGTGTCACCGGGGTATTGACCGGTATCGTGATTACGGCTCTGATCCAGAGTTCGAGTGCATCCACCGTGATGGTGGTGAGCTTCGTGAACGCCGGCTTGATGTCGCTGCAACAGGCCATGGCCGTGATATTCGGCGCCAACGTCGGCACCACGGTCACTACCTGGATTATCTCGGCATTCAGCTTTGAATTCAGTATCTCGGACTATTCATTGGTGCTTCTGGCCATCGGCGTGCCGATGCTGTTCATGAAGAAAAGCACCTACAAGTCGCTGGGCGAGTTCCTGATCGGATTCTCGCTGCTGTTCATGGGGCTGGACATGATTTCGGAATATGTGCCCAACCTGCAGGAGAACCCCGAGATGCTGAAGTTCGTGACCGAATGGACCAGTCTGGGCGTATTGTCGGTGCTGATATTCTTCGGACTCGGCATCGTGTTCACCATGATAGCGCAGAGTTCGGCGGCCACGTTCGCCATCACGCTGATAATGTGCTCGCAGGGCTGGATTTCGTTCGAACTGGGATGCGCCATCATCCTCGGCGGCAACATCGGTACGACCATCACTCCTATCTTAGCGTCGCTGAGCGGTAACATAGCGGCCAAGCGCACGGCCATGGGCCACCTGCTGTTCAATGTGCTGGGCTCGGTGATAGTGCTGTTCATATTCCATCCCTTCATGGACCTGGTGGCCGACATCACCAGGATATGCACCGGCACCAACCCGATGGACATCAGCGCGGCCCAGGAGGCCGGGATGCGCGGCACCACGCTGCTGGACGAGAAGGGGGGCTACACCGCCACGGCCCAGAGCTGCGTGGCGTTCGGCCTCGCCATGTTCCCCACCGTGTTCAATGCCTGCAACCTGATGATAATGATATGGTTCACCAAGCTGTATGTCAGGATAGTATGCTGGCTGGTGCCCGCACGCCACAAGGAGGAAGAGGAGGACTTCGCCCTCAAATATATCGGCGGCGGTCTGATGACGGCCTCCGAGCTTAACATCCTGCAGGCGCAGAAGGAAATACAGCTATACGGCAAGCGGGTGGAGCGTATGCTGAACATGGACCGGCAGATGATACACCTCGATGCCAAGAGCGAGGAATACACCCAGGTCTATAACCGTATCGAGAAGTACGAGCAGATCTCCGACCGAATGGAGATAGAGATCGGAACGTATCTGAACCACATAGCCGAGGGACGTCTCAGCCCCGAAGGCAAGATGCGCATATCGGGTATGCTCCGCATCGTGTCGGAAATCGAATCGATAGGCGACGGCTGCTTCAACGTGGCCAAGACCCTGCAGCGCAAGAACCAGAATCACGTGGAATTCAACGACGGCGTGATGAAGGAGATAGACCAGATGTTCGACATGGTGTCGAAGGCCATGACCAATATGCTGGCCATTCTGGACGAAATGGAGCGGCCGGAAAGCAGCCGCATCGTCGAGGCCTACAACAAGGAGCGCGAAATCAACAATCTACGCAACTCGCTGCGTGACGGCAATATATTCAATATCAACAATAAGGAATACGGCTACCAGGAGGGGATCTTCTTCATGGACCTGATAGGAGAGGCCGAGAAACTGGCGGATTATATGCTCAACGTGGTGGAGGGTGTGAAACATCAGTTCAAGAGCGCTCCGGAAACGGCCGGGGCGTGACAATTAGCTATCATGGAAACCTCAGATAAGAAAAACAACCGCTATTGCGTGATAATGTGCGGCGGCGTGGGGTCGCGGTTCTGGCCCATGAGCCGCACGGACATGCCCAAGCAGTTTCTGGATATGTTCGGCACGGGCCGCAGCCTGCTGCAGATGACCGTTGACCGCATACTGCCAATCTGTAATATAGAAAACATAATATTGGTAACCAACCGGGCCTATCGGGAGACGGTGCTCGAGCAGTTGCCCGACATAGACCCCGGCAACATACTGCTGGAGCCGGCACGCCGCAACACGGCGCCCTGCGTGTGCTGGGCCGCGCGCCATATATATGCCCGGAACCCGGAGGCCTCGATCGTGACGCTCCCGTCCGACCATCTGATTCTGCGCGAGACGGCATTTCACGAGGCCCTGCGCAACGGTCTGAGCTTCGTGGAACAGGGCGACCGCCTGCTCACCATCGGCATCAGGCCCACCTGCCCGCACACGGGCTACGGCTATATCCAGTTGGGCGAGATGTTCGACGAGGAACACAACATCCGCCATGTCAAGTCATTCACCGAGAAGCCGAATCTGGAGATGGCCACCCTGTTCATAAACAGCGGAGAGTTCTACTGGAACTCCGGCATGTTCCTGTGGCGCGCCGACTCGGTGCTGAAGGCTTTCGCCGAATATGCCCCGGAGATTGCCAATATATTCGAGTCCGGTGCCGGTTACTACAACACTCCGCAGGAAGCGGACTTCATAGAGAAGGCATTCCCCAGTTCGCCCAACATATCTGTGGATTACGCCATCATGGAGAAGGCCGGCAACGTATATGTGGAGACCGCCGACCTGGGCTGGTCGGACCTCGGTTCGTGGAAGGCGCTGTACGAGCATTCGCCCAAATCTTATGCCGGCAACGTGACGCAGGGTTGCAAGGTGCTGGCCAACGACTGCAGGAACTCCATCTTCGCCACCGACGGCAACAAGATTATCGTGGCCGGTGGCCTGGACGGCTACATCGTGGCCGACACCGAAAACGCCCTGCTGGTATATCCCATCTCCGACGAGCAGAAGATCCGTCAGCTTGTCAACGAGGTGAAGGACCGCTTCGGCGACAAATTCATATAATGACATTATGACCCATACTCTGCGCAAACTCCCCGGATTCCTGTCGATATTGGTGTTGACGCTCCTGACGCTGACGGGCTGCGTCAAGAATGAGTTCCAGGTGGAATTCAAGCTGCCTGCCGGTGTGAACGAAAGCTACACCATGCTCTACTACGTGTCCGATTCCGAGAAAGGATGGCTCTACGACCAGGTGGCCGTGGTGCAGCAGGGGAAATGCCAGCTGAAGGGAATAACGCGCAATCCGACGCTGATCTATGTGTTCCAGGGGGCGCAGGAGCCGGGCGTGGTGATATATGCCGAGCGTGGCGATAAGATCGAGATAACCGGCGACAGCGGGTCGCCCGCTTCGTGGAGCGTATCGGGCAACGACATCAACGAGGCCTTGAGCGCATGGCGCGCCGAGAACCGGAATGCTCTCAGCGCCCGCGACAACAAGAAAGTGAACGGGGCCGTGGCTAAGTATGTCAAGGCCCGCCCCGAGGATCCGGTATCCACCATCCTGCTGGAGGTATATTACGACCGCAGCATCGATACGGCCGGATTCGAGACCCTGTTCAAGAGCCTGAAAGGTAAGGCCGCGGATGTGCGCTGGATGGAACTGATGAGCCGCTCCGACCTGTTGGGAGGCTTCGAGCCGTTGAAGCAGACGGCCGCTCCGCTGATTCTGCGCACTGCCGGCAACGGCGCCGACACAATCGGCTTCAACGAACAGCCGGCGTTGCTCTATTTCTCGTACAATAATTATGACGCGCGCAAGGACGACGTCTCCAAGATGAAGCAGCTGCTGAAGGAGCGCACCGATTCCGGCAAGCCTCAGATAGTGAGCATATCGCTTGAGAACGACTCGTCCGCCTGGCGCTATCAGGCCCGAATGGACTCGCTGAAGGGGGCGGTGGTGGCATGGATGCCACTCTCGTTCGCTGATCCCGCCGCCGTTTCGTTAGGCTTGGAAAAGGCACCATGCTTCATCGTGGTGGGCAAGAAGGGCAAGATTCTGTATCGTGGCACGTCGATGGACGATGCCGCCCGCAAGCTGCGCGACGCCGCCGGCATGAAGAAGAAAGCCGAAAACAAATAACGTACCGGCCATGCTGACAAAGGTATATAGCGCGAGCATCCAGGGGATAGATGCGATGGCCGTTACCATCGAGACCGACATAGGCAGGGGCGCGGCATACAATGTCAGCGGCCTGGCCGACACGACGGTCAAGGAGAGCTACGACCGCATAGTCGCGGCCATGCAGCACAGCGGCTTCTCGTTCCCCCACATGCGCATCACCATCAACCTGGCCCCGGCCGACGTCAAGAAGGAAGGCTCGGGTTTCGACCTGCCCATCACCATAGGCCTGCTCACCGCCTCCGAACAGCTTAAGGTGCCGGATCTGAACCAATACATGCTGGCCGGTGAGCTGAGTCTTGACGGCTCGCTGCTGCCGGTCAAGGGCGCGTTGCCGATGGCCGTGAAGGCCAGGGCAATGGGGCTGAAAAGGCTGATAGTGCCTGAGGCCAACGTGACCGAAGCCGCCGTGGTCGACCGGCTGGAGGTGTATGGCGCCCGGAATCTGCGTGACGTAGCCGAGATCATGACCGGCACATCCACGTTGCAGCCCATGCGTATAGACACGCGGGCGCTGTTCGCGCGTGACGCCGGGCATTTCGATTTCGATTTCTCGGAAGTCAAGGGCCAGGAATCGGTGAAGCGGGCCTTCGAGGTGGCATGTGCCGGCGGACACAATCTGCTGATGGTAGGGCCTCCCGGAGCCGGCAAGTCGATGATGGCCAAGCGCCTCCCGTCCATCTTGCCTCCGCTCAGCATGGGCGAGGCACTGGAGACCACTAAGATACATTCCGTGGCCGGCAAGCTGCGTCGCGGCGACATGCTGATGACTTCGCGCCCGTTCCGCACCCCGCATCACACCGTCTCGCCCGTGGCCCTGGTGGGCGGCGGTGCCAGCCCGATGCCCGGCGAGATAAGCCTGGCTCATAACGGTGTGCTCTTTCTCGACGAATTCCCTGAATTTCCCCGCACCGTCCTTGAAGTGCTGAGACAGCCCATCGAGGACCGTGTCATAACCGTGTCCCGGGCCAAGTACACGGTACAGTACCCCGCCAGTTTCATGCTGGTGGCGTCCATGAATCCATGTCCCTGCGGATATTACGGCCATCCCACGCGCCCCTGCACATGTACGCCCGGTGCCGTGGCAAGGTATATGAACAAGATCAGCGGCCCGTTGCTGGACCGCATCGACCTACATGTGGAGATAGAGCCTGTGGCCTTCGACGACATGGCCTCGACCGAGCCGGCCGAGAGTTCGGCCGCCATCAGAGAACGCGTCATAGCCGCGCGCCGCATCCAGGAGGAACGCTTCAGGAACGAGCAGGGAGTATATTGCAACGCGCAGATGAACTCGCGCCTGCTGCGCAGATACGCCTGGCCCGATGCCGAAGGCCTGGCCAGGCTCAAGGAGCAGATGGAGCGGCTGAATATGTCGGCGCGCGCCTTTGACCGCATTCTGCGCGTAGCCCGTACCATCGCCGACCTCGACGCCTCCGAGCGCGTCCGGCCCCGCCACATAGCCGAGGCCATCGGCTACCGCAGCCTCGACCGCGCCTCCTACGGCACCGCCTTCTGACGGCACCTTCGGGGCCCGCGACAATGGGGGCAGGATGATAATTCTGAAGGATCAGGGCTTCGAGGAGCGGTTCAAGCCGAAGGGTGCTGATTTCGATTTATGTTGCGACGGACGGTTGCTTTTGCTCGCACCCCGGCCTGAGAATACGGGCCGTAAATCGACAGCCGGCTATGCCGAATTCCATAAGATGAACGATCTGGCTCTTTCCATCGCCTCCCTGCCTCATTCCGAACGCCTCCTGCTTAAAGGGAAATAGATAAGACCCGGCATAGGGACTGCCTTTCTGCCCGTCCTGATGCGGCAGCTGAAGAAAGATGGTGCGCAGTCAGACTATATTTTGCACAGGTTTTGCACAGGAAACGGGAGCTTGTGCAGATTTATGGCTAAAAATTTCTTTAATTCGATTTTTTTCGCTTATTTTGCACTCTAAACCGAATAATGGAGTGTCTGAAACTGCTGAAAAGCAGACTAAGACGCCGCAATAACATAGGAACATTGGCCCGGAATGCAATGAAATGCAGTTACCGGCCGACAGCCCTGGAAATAATTAACCAAAATACACAAAGACATGTCTGACGTAGAACAGAAAGTAAAGAACATCATCGTCGAGAAGCTGACTGTAGACGAGAACGAGGTAACACCCGAAGCAGAATTCAACAAGGATCTTGGCGCAGACAGCCTTGACACCGTTGAGCTGATCATGGAGTTTGAGAAGGTATTCGATCTTCAGATTCCCGAGCCCGAGGCAGAGAAAATCAAGACAGTGGGCGACGCAGTTGCTTACATCGAGGCACACGTAAAATAAAAAAGGGCCAATCCCGACCAGATAAATGGAATTAAAGAGAGTTGTAGTGACGGGACTGGGTACGATCAACCCGTTGGGCAATGACGTAGCCAGCACGTGGGAAGCCGCCAAGCGCGGCGAAAGCGGCGCAGCCCCGATCACCCACTTCGATGCGAGCCAGTTCAAGACACAATTCGCATGCGAGGTAAAAGGCTTTAATCCGGCGGATCATTTCGACCGTCGCCAGATGCGCCAGCTGGACCTGTACGCGATGTACGCGATGACAGCAGCCGACGAGGCGATAGCCGACGCCGGTCTGGAGAACGAAGGCGTTGACCGCAACCGTGTGGGCGTTATATTCGCCGCAGGTATCGGTGGCCTTCACACCTTTGAGGAAGAGGCCGGATGGTATGCCGTCAACGGAGAGAAGCAGGGTCCGAAATACAATCCCTTCTTCATTCCAAAAATGATTGCCGACATAGCTGCGGGCCACATCTCGATCAAGCACGAGTTCCGCGGCCCCAACTATGCTACGGTATCGGCATGCGCATCGTCGAACAATGCGCTGGTTGACGCCTTCAACGTGATCCGTCTGGGCATGGCCGACGCCATCGTGGCCGGCGGTGCCGAGGCTGCCGTATTCCCGGCAGGTGTGGGCGGCTTCAATTCGATGAAGGCACTGTCCACGCGCAACGACGACCCCAAGGGCGCCTCGCGTCCCTTCAGCGGCTCGCGCGACGGATTCGTGATCGGCGAGGGCGCAGCGGCGCTTGTGCTTGAGGAACTTGAGCACGCCAAGGCCCGCGGCGCACACATATACGCCGAGGTGGCCGGCGGCGGCATGAGCGCCGACGCTTACCACATCACAGCCACTCATCCCGAAGGCCTGGGCGCAAAACTCGTGATGGAGAACGCCCTGAAGGATGCCGGCATGAAGCCCGAGGACATCGACTACATCAACCTGCACGGTACCTCCACTCCGGTGGGCGACCGCAGCGAGGCCAAGGCCATAGTCGAGGTATTCGGCCCTCACGCCTACGAGATGAACCTGAGCTCCACCAAGTCCATGACCGGACACCTCTTGGGCGCCGCAGGTGCCATCGAGGCCCTGTTCAGCGTCAAGACCATTACCGACGGAATCATCCCGCCCACCATCAACCATGAGGAAGGCGACGACGATCCCGAGGTGGATCCCAAGCTCAACTTCACCTTCAACAAGGCTGTGAAGCGCGACGTCAAGACCGTGCTTTCCAACACGTTCGGATTCGGTGGCCACAACGCCTGCCTGATTCTGAAGAAGTACGAAGGCTAATTTCTTACGAAATCATATCATAAGAGTGCGACCCCCCGGGGCCGCACTCTTTTTCATGTAAGCAGTGATTAAGTGGATTTATCACTTTCCGGACTGAGGCGCAATTGTATGGCGCGCATAATTATAGTCCAGTGCATCGTAATGTGCGGCAAGGCCGTGGAGACGCTTCAGGAAATCGGTGAAATCTTTCTTGTCCTGCTCGCACCACTGCACTTCGGACAGGGCGGCCATGCGCGGCAGTTCCATGTACTGGGCGTGACGGAACGTCGGGATATACTCGCACCATAGGTTGGCCTGTACGCCCACGATATGACGCTGCCGGTCGGCGGTGAGGGCTTCAGGCGCGGGATTGAAGCAGTACACATCCTTCAGCAGGATGGGGTGGCTCCAGTGGGCCGCCAAAGGCTCCCTGGCAGGGTCGCCCTGCGCGAAGTCGAAGTACAGGGACTCGAATGGCGTCAGGATGGCGTCGTGACCCATGCGGGCGGCCTCGATGGCACCGTCTATGCCCACCCACGACATGACAACGGCGCCCTGGGGCAGTCCGCCTTCCATCATCTCGTTCCAGCCTATCACCTTGCGGCCTCGCTGCTGAAGATAGTCCGCGGCCTTGGCCATGAACCATGTCTGCAGTTTCTGTTCGGCCGTGCTGTGGCTGTCGGCGCGCAGCCCTAATTCCTTGATTCTGGCCTGGCACTTGGCACATTCCTTCCAGCGGTCCTTGGGGCATTCGTCGCCTCCGATGTGGATGTATTCGCCGGGGAACAGGTCAACCACCTCGTCGAGCACGTCCCTTATGATGCTGAACGCGCTGTCATTGCCGGCGCACAGCACCTCCCTGGAGATGCCCCAGCCTTTCCATGCCTCGTACGGGCCGCCGGTACAACCTAATTCCGGATAGACGGAGAGAAGCGCCTGCATGTGGCCCGGCATGTCGATTTCGGGCACGACGGTGATGTGACGGTCGGCGGCATACCTGATGATGTCGCGTATCCGGTCCTGGGTATAGTAGCCGCCGTAGAGGACGGTGTCGTACACGTTCAGATGCTCCTGTTCCCCTTCCTTCATGGGGCCGATGACGGTGCCTGAGCGCCACTGCCCTTTTTCGGCCAGTTCAGGGTGGCTCTTGATCTCCATGCGCCATCCCTGGTCGTCGGTCAGGTGCCAGTGGAATGTGTTGATGTTGTGCAGGGCCAGCATATCTATAAATATCTTGACCGAATCCGGGGCAAAGAAATGGCGTGCGGTGTCGAAGTGGGCGCCTCGATAGGGGAAGCGGGGCTTGTCGTAGATATGGGCTGCGGGATATGCCACGTTGAAGCTGCGGGTGCTGTCCGGGGCGATGGCCTTGCGCAGCGTCTGCAGACCGTAGAACGTGCCGGCGGGGGAGGCGCCGTTCACCACGATGCTGTCCGTATAGACGCGTATGTCGTATGCCTCGCGGCAGCTGTCGGGAAGTTCCGAGCGAAGCTTTATGACGTTCCTGTCCTGATTCTGTTTCGTTTTCAGCCTGATGCCTGTCAGTCCGTTGACGTACCCGGCGAATAGTTCCGCGTTCTTCATCATGGCCGAATCAGACGGGTTGACGCTCAGTGCCGTCTTGCCGGACATTACGAAGGGTTCGGCTCCGGCGGTCAGCTCGATGCTTTGGGGTAACGGCACCACACGGTAGTCGGCGGTCTTTACGGGGCGTGACGTGCATGCGCCAAGCATTACGGCCGATAACGGGACCAGCAGCATGATGTGTTTCAAAGTTGCCATATTGAGTGTAAGTTCTGTTATTCTGTAAGTGGGATTGTAAGTTCTGTTATTCGGTAAAGGTGACGATAGCTTTGGCCGGAATCCGCACGGTCGTGCCTGATTTGAGGTTCTGCTTTCTGAATGACAGGTTCTCGCCGTCAAGGTCGGATGTGGTGTAGGATTGGCGCAGCGTCATCTTCTTGTCCGGAAGCTGCAGGGCGAAGTCCTTGGTTTGGTCCGAATAGTTTATGGCGACCAGTACGATCGAGCCGTCGGCGTTGCGGTAAGCCGAAAGCATCAGCCCGTAGGGATCGGTGACGGAATCGGCCACGGGCTTGCCTTTGCTGTCAAGGGCGGAGACATCGATACGCACGGCGCCGGGACGGATGAAGCGGCTGTAATTGCCCAAGGCCCACAGCAGCTTGGAATCGACGATGGTGTCGTTGCCCGTGGCGGCATCCTTGTACTGGTGCAGCAGGCCGTCCTTGTAGTCGCCGCCGATGGCCCGCCACCACTGCCAGGTGCGTGCGTTGGCGTACACCAGGTCGTGGTGGATCATTCGGGCCACGTACAGGGCGGTCTTCATGGTGCGGTCGTAGCCGTTGCCGCCCCCTATCTCCTCGTCGTTGCCCATGATGCACACCTCGCTCTGCCAGAAGTCAACGCCATATTTCTTCAGCGTGTCGTTCAGTGCGATGCGGGTTGCCTTCATTGTCTCGACCGGAGTGTTGGTCCAGTAGCTGTGACCGGCCATGAGGCGCGGCAGGTGCTTGAGGTTGCCCACGTATGTGTCGGTGCTGTCGGGCGTGAAGAAGGCCCGGATTTCGTATCCGCGCTGCCAGTCGGTCATGTGTGTTGCCATCATGCAGCGGTAGTCGGACGATTCGGGGATGGTGATTTTCGTGTCGATGCCGCGGCGGGTGAATTCCCGGTCAAGCTCGCGGGCCACGCGCGCTATCTCGCGGGTGGTGGCCGGAGTGCCTTCCTGCTTCGGCCCAAGCCAGTTCCAGTGGCCGTCAGGCTCGTTGATGGGGGAGATGTAGTCGATGGTGATGCCGTCGTGCTGCTTCAGGCCTACGATTACGTCGGCCATGAACCTGGCGAAGTCATCGTATTTGTCGGGCTGCAGGTTGTATGTGCCGCCTCGGCCGGTGTTTGTGGCCAGGCCGTTCTGAGTGAAATATACCGGCGGCGAGTTCAGGAAGCCGAGCAGATAGGGGACGCCGCGCTCCTTGGCCAACGTCAGGAACCGTCGCTGTCCGGCCTGCTTGTTCCAGTCGTAAGTGCCGTCGGGGTTGAGGAAACAGTCTGTGCGGGTGCCGAAATTGATCCGGCTGCTGTCGCCCTGCTCCACGCTGCCGGCGCCGATGTTGAAGCGCCAGATGCTCAGACCTATACCCTTGGGATTACGGTTGGTATCCGTGTCGGAGCTGAACAGTAGGTCGGCCACGGCGTTCTGTGTGGCCGGCGGCATCTCGCCGACAAAGCGCATGCTCCAGGCGTCCGACGCGCCGAAGCCGTCGATAGACTGATAGACTTTGTCAGGGTTGATCACGACGGTTTCTTTAGCGGATGCAATGCTCAGACAGCCTGCCGTGAGAAGTGATAGCGATAATATTCCGAGTCTCATGTATCAGGTTTATGATGTTAGGATGCGTAAAGTTAATAATTATTTATGAATATTTACGTTAACAAATCATAATAGACGGGGTATGATACTGATAGCTGAATCGAAAACGATGGCGTCCGCGGAGACGGAGGTGAGCCGAGAGGAATTCGCGGCGTGCCGGCCGCTGTTCGACGGCATAGCGAATGCCATCATGGACTCGTTGCGCGACCGCACTCCGGAGCAGCTGGCCGCAGAGGCCGGCATCACCCTGCGTCTCGCCGCCTCGCTGCGCCGCATGATATACGAGTTTCCCAACAAAACGACGGGCCTCCGCGCTACCGAGGCATTCACCGGCGTAGTGTTCCGTCAGCTTGGCGTTGCTGGATATGATGCCGGGCAGAGGGCGTTTCTGCAAGACAACGTGCGCATCGTCTCCTCGCTGTATGGATGGCTGCGGCCTGACGACATCGTCAAGCCATACAGATTTGATTTCAAGAGTCATGTCGCCCCGCTTGGCGAGACCCTGATGAAATACTGGAAGAAGGACGTGACCATAGCCCTGGCGCAGGAGCTTCGTGCTAAAGGCGACACCGTCATCATCGACCTCCTGCCGTCGGATGCCGCCAAATGCGTGGACTGGAAGCTGATAAAGCGATTCGCCAACGTGTATAAGGTCGATTTCAAGATGTACGGCGGCGCCGACGCCATGAAAACGCCCAATGCCGGCCGGCTGAAGGAGCTGCGCGGCCGGCTGCTGGACCTGATTGTCCGCAACGGCCTCTCGTCACCCGCCGACATCGCCACACTTGAGTCCCCCGACTTCATGCCCGACCCCGCCGGCCCCCGCTACCCGTCATACCTCCCGTTCATCACCGCATGACAGGGCAACTGTCGCAAATTTTGCGACAATTGAATGAAAAAATACACAGTTACGACTGCTTTGTTGATTAAATAATTTAATTTTGCCATGAATGTACAAAGCCTCGCAAATATGAAGTTCTTTACGACGATACTATTATCATTAGTCGGTTGTCTGAGTGTCTGTTCTCAAACGCCGGGCGACAGTCTTGTCAACGCCGCCACGATAGTGGACGGATTATTCTTTGATAAGACGATGCCACTGAAATCAATTATGCCCGGAGGCTCGACGATAGCTATACTGAAGGACCCTGACGGAGCCAAGGTTTTAGGTGTATATCTCCCCGAAGGATATGTTTTGGACGAATCAGTCGCGGCGAAGGCCATTCCGGCAGCGCGGGTTCAGTATGCCGAAAAACTGCAACGGGATTATAACGGCCGTAAACCGCAGGCTGTCGGTAAATATGAGGGAATCGGTGTCAAGGTAGGGGAGCCGATGGTCCGGTTTGAATATCCGGATATCGACGGAAATGTATGGAATAATGAGAAACTTAAAGGAAAGGTTTACGTCATAAATCTCTGGCAGACGGAGTGCGGGCCATGTCGCCGCGAGATGCCGATACTTTCGGAATGGAAGGAACGGTTTCCCGATGTGGTTTTCCTTTCAGCCTCCCGACACAACCGAGAAGAAATCCTGCCCATCGTGACGCGCCATAAGTTTACCTGGACGCATCTTCAGGAAGCCTCCGATTTAGTGGCGCTGGTCGGTAACGAGGGCTTTCCCCTTACCATAGTCGTCGACAAGAGCGGCACAGTCCGCTTTGCAAAAGTCGGCGCCTCCCCCGAGAACCAGTCCCAAGCCGTCTCCGTCATCGAATCCCTGACCCGCTGACCGCACCGACCCGAATATTTTTCGTAAATTCTCAGGTGTAAATGAATCCACTATGGAAGAAAACGAAAATAAACTCGAATCTGTAAATGGAAGCAATAACTCTCCATTGCTGCCAATAGAAAGTCTAATCCATGTCATTCGTGACCAGCAGGTGATGCTGGATAGTGATTTAGCTCGATTGTATGGAGTGGAAACACGTGTCCTCAACCAGGCAGTGAAACGTAATATTGAGAGATTCCCAGAAGATTTCATGTTCCAACTTAGCAAAGAGGAATCTCAGAACTTGATATCAAAAATTGTGACATCAAGTTCAAGATCACAAAATGTGACCTTGAACGTTGAGAGAGGAAAGAATATTAAGTATCTGCCTTATGCGTTTACTGAAAATGGGGTTGCCATGCTAAGTAGCGTGCTTCGATCCAAAACGGCTATAGAGGTAAACATCCGCATTATGAGGGCTTTTACTGCCATGCGTAGTTTCCTGATAAGTAATGAACATGTGTTCAAAATGCTTGAAACCATAGAGCATAATTACCTACTTGTCAGTCGTCACCTGTCGGAACATGACAGAAAATTTGAAGAAGTGCTGTCTCGTCTCGACAATAAAGATTCCGAACCTATTGAAGGGTTTTTCTTTGAGGGGCAGATATTCGATGCCTATTCGCTGATATCTGACTTAATCAGAAAAGCTACAAAGAGAATCGTGCTGATAGACAACTATGTCGATGACCGGATACTGAAAGTCCTGACAAAACGTGGAGAAGGAGTATCGGCAACAATCTATACCGACCCGCGCCATTCCCAGATAAGCAATGACCTGCGCCGACATAACGCCCAGTATCCTCGTATAGAAGTAAGGTATTGCACGAATGTGCATGACCGCTTCCTGATCATAGACGATACAGTCTATTTCATCGGCGGCTCAATCAAGGACCTTGGCAAGAAGATTGTCGCATTCAGTCAGATGCACCAGAATCCCGAAGATATTCTATCAAAACTGAGATAATCCTGTGTAAATAATATTTGAGGTCGCAGTTTGCGATTTCAAAACATATCATAAAGGCTCTGCTTCGGCAGGGCTTTTTCTGTCATGATGTTCTATAATCGGCTGTGATTGCTTATGAGTGGTAATGAGCTACCACTCGTTTACCACTCAAAAAATCTGCTACCACCCTGCATTTTCCGTCTAATTCCGGCTTTAATTCGCTGAAAAACAAACGTTATTCTCACCATGAAAAATTTTTGTTTTTGACCGTATTTTTCTAATTTTTACCACTCGGATACCACTCAAATCAGGTGTTAACTTTGCATTGTCGAGGAACACTTCCCGATGCCTTTTTTCGGAGCAATCCGACTGAAGGGAATGTCAAACCAAAACTGATTTGCGTATGGAGTTATCCAGCATTTTAGGCCTGCCTCTGGGCCTTATGACAGGGGCACAGTTTCTAACTCTTATGGCCGAGGCTCTCAAAGACCGCCGTCAGCCGGAGGCACAGGCGGCAACGGTCAACGACTTTTCCGACGGGCAAAGATACGCCTATGGCATTTCCGGTATCTGTGAGATATTCGGATGCAGCAAGCCCACTGCCCAGCGTCTCAAGAAAAGCGGTGTCATTGACGGGGCTATAATTCAGAATGAGCGCACCATTGTCATTGACAGGCAGAAGGCTCTCGCGCTCGTACAGGAACACAACGCCCAAAGAAAAGGAGGTCGCCGATACAAGAAGTGAAAGAGGACATCCTCCGACTTTGGGAGGAAAAGCAGTTGAGAATCACTGATGAGATTCAGACTGCGCCGGAGGTGCTGTACGCCAACGGCAGCGTTATCGGAACACTCGGCAACTTCTCGGCTTCGACCGGTAAGGCAAAGAGCAAAAAGACCTTCAATGTCGCCGCCATTGTCGGGGCTTCGCTCGTCAACGGCAAAGTATTGGGCTACACCGCGGAGTTCCCCGATGACAAGCGCACAATCCTCTACTTCGACACCGAGCAAAGCCCATATCATTGCCAAAAGGTCATGGAGCGAGCGTTGCGACTGGCAAAACTGCCGACAGACACCCACCCTGAGCATCTGAAATTCGCGGCATTGCGCCAGCTTACACCCTCATTGCGCCTTGAAGTCATCGAACAGGCGATAATCAGCACTCCCGGCGTAGGATTGGTAGTGATAGACGGTGTGCGCGACCTTATGTACGACATCAACTGCGCTAAAGAATCGACCGACCTTATCGGCAAGTTGATGGAATGGACGGACAAGTTTCAGATACATATCCACACCGTCCTGCATCTTAACAAGAGCGATGACAATGCCCGTGGTCATGTTGGCACCGAACTGAACAACAAGGCTGAAACCGTCCTTCAGGTGAGCCACAGTAAAACCGATGATACCGTGTCGGAGGTATGTGCTGCCATGATACGCGCCGCCGAGTTCGACCCGTTTGCCTTCCGTGTCAATGATTACGGACTGCCGGAGATCGCCAGCGGATATGTGTTCTCAGAGCCGGGCAAGAAAACCAAAGACCCTTATCCTTACAAGGAGTTGACCGAGGAACAGCACCGCGAGGCATTAGGTGTTGTGTTCGCCAACGGGCCGATAAAAGGATGTCGCAACTTCGAGGCGGCATTGAAAGCCGGATATGCCGCTTGTGGACACTCGTATTCCAACAACAAGGTCAAGGGCTTAAAGACCTTTCTTGACAACAAAGGAATGATTCGCTACGAGAACCGAGAGTATATCTACAATCCGGATTTCTACTATTGATAACCGCGAAGCGCTTTCGTAGCAAAGCGGAGAAAGAAAACCACAATTCTGGTCTGGTTTAGAAAAGGGCATATATAATAGGACCCAAACCAAAGACCAACCCACTCTAACATTTTAGAACCCATGATTAAAGAGATTAAATCAATCCCTTTAGCCTCCTTCTTGTCCCGGCTCGGACATGAACCGACGGCAAGGAAAGGAACAAGGGGTCAGCGGATTTTTCCGGTGGGTGGGGATGATGTCGGAGTATAGTGTTGCCAGTCTGAACATGAAGAATTTGATGTCTCCTACTCCGCGGAACTGGGTTCTGAATGCTTTGATTTTGGCATTGAAGGATTCCGC
>QWCV01000881.1_pt1 | contig 32108 bp, 38 predicted proteins | sample 1972621 | NCBI WGS metagenome assembly QWCV01 (sample SAMN09866699, study PRJNA288562) | Human gut metagenome isolate pre2_stool, whole genome shotgun sequencing... | isolation source: gut | host: Homo sapiens | place: USA: California | reverse complement strand
CCTCACCGGGGCGGAGATGGCCTTCGGCTACCGCCGCAGCTTTCTGACGGATCACCCGGATGCGGTGGTGCTGCGGGCGGAGTTCTGCCTGACGCCCGGCGACCCGGCGGCAATCCGGGGCCGGATGAAGGAGCTGCTGGAAAAGCGCAGGGCCAGCCAGCCGCTGGAGTTCCCCAGCGCGGGCAGCACCTTCAAGCGGCCGGAGGGCTATTACGCCGGGACGCTGATCGACCAATGCGGCCTGAAGGGGCTGACGGTGGGCGGCGCCCAGGTCAGCGAGAAGCATGCGGGCTTTGTCATCAACCGGGGCGGCGCCACCTGCGCCGACGTGAAGGAGCTGATCCGCCAGATCCAGGAGCGGGTCTTTGCGCAGGCCGGCGTCCGGCTGGAGCCGGAGGTCCGGATCATCGACTGAGAAAGGGGCGGTGCGGACATGGAAATCCTCATCATCTCCGGCCTCTCCGGGGCCGGGAAGAGCAAGGCGGCCTCCTTTTTGGAGGACATGGGCTTTTATATCGTGGACAATATGCCCGCCGCCATGATCCTGAAATTTGCGGAGTTCTGCGCCGGGGGCAACGGCCGCTACGACCGGGTGGCCCTGGTGTACGACGTGCGGACGGCCAGCTCCTTCACGGAGCTGTTCGACGTGCTGGATAAGCTGAAGGACATGGAGGCCCAGTGCCGGATGCTGTTTCTGGAGGCCGCGCCGGAGGTCATCATCAAGCGGTACAAGGAGACCCGCCGCCGCCATCCCCTGGCGGCAGACACCGACTCCCTGGAGGAGGCGGTGAAGAAGGAGAGGGCCATGATGGCCCCCGTCAAGGAGCGGGCGGACTTTGTTATCGACACCTCCCGCACCTCCACCGCCCAACTGCGGGGAGAGCTGCTGCGCCTCTTCGGCCAGGAGGGGGAGAAGGGGGGGATGACGGTGAGCGTCACCTCCTTCGGCTTCAAGTACGGCCTGCCTCTGGAGGCGGATCTGGTGTTTGACGTGCGGTTCATGCCGAATCCCTTCTATATGGAGGACCTGCGTCCCCGGACGGGGCTGGACCAGGCGGTGGCGGACTATGTGTTCCACTTCCCACAGACCCAGGACTACATGCGCCGTTTGGAGGACCTGCTGGCCTTCTCCCTGCCCCTGTACGCGGAGGAGGGAAAGACCTCTCTCACCATCGCCGTGGGCTGCACGGGGGGGCACCACCGCTCCGTGGCGGTGACCCATGCCCTGGCGGGCTTCATCCACGGCCTGGGCTATCAGGTGCTGGAGAACCACCGGGACATGACCCGGGGAGGCTGAGCCGTGAGGGAGCAGGAATACCGCGTCCCCCGGGCCCATGGCCCCAAGGTGGCCGTCATCGGCGGCGGCCACGGCCTGTCCAACATGCTGCGGGGACTGAAGCAATATACGGAGAATATCTCCGCCATCGTCACGGTGGCGGATGATGGCGGCGGCTCCGGAATGCTGCGCCAGGACCTGGGGATGCCTCCGCCGGGGGACATCCGCAGCTGTATGGAGGCCCTGGCAAACACGGAGCCGGTGATGCGGGAGCTGCTCCACTACCGCTTCACCGAGGGGAGCCTGGCGGGGCAGAGCTTCGGCAACCTGTTTCTGGCGGCGCTGAACGGCATCTCCCCGTCCTTTGACGCGGCGGTGCGCCGCATGAGCCAGGTCCTGGCCATCACCGGACGGGTGCTGCCGGTGACCACGGCGGACGTGCAGCTGGAGGCGGAATTTGAGAACGGCGCCACGGTGGTGGGGGAGTCCAAGATCTTTTACTGCAAAAAGCAGGAGGACTGCCGCATCCGCCAGGTGCGTCTGATCCCCTCCCGGCCCAAGGCCCTGCCGGAGGCGGTCTCCGCCATCGCCGACGCGGATATGATCGTCCTGGGGCCCGGCAGCCTGTACACCAGCATCATCCCCAATCTGCTGGTGGATGGCATCGTGAAGGCGATCCGGGAGTCCGACGCCCTGAAGGTCTATGTCTGCAACGTCATGACCCAGGAGGGGGAGACGGAGGGCTACACCGTATCCGACCACATCGCCGCCATCTTCGCCCATTCGGCGCAGGGCCTGTTCCGCCTGTGCCTCACCAACTCCTCGCCCATCCCCAAGGCGGTGGCCGCCCGGTACGCGGAGGAGGGGGCCGAGCGCATCCGATGCGACAAGTCCGCCTGCGCGGCCCTGGGCGTGGAGGTCGTGGAGCGGCCGGTGGCCACGGTGGAGAGCGGCTTTGTCCGCCACAGCTCCGCGGCCCTGGCCCGGGAGCTGATCCTGCTCCATGCGGAGCGGAGCGTCCGGATCGCCGGTGCCCGATTCCGCCCCCGGGAGGACTCCTACCAGATGGAGGAGCAGAAATGAGCCCCACAATTACCCAGAGTTGGAGGAGACCCACCCATGTCCTTTTCCTTTGAAGCCAAAAACGAGCTGTGCCGCCTGCCGGTGCAGAAGCTGTGCTGCGCCCGGGCGGAGGCCTACGGCATCCTGCTGTACTGCAACACCTTCAGCGCAAGCGAGGTGCGGATCATCACCGGGAACCCCGCTCTGGCTGCCCGGCTTCCCAAGCTGTTTCACCGGGCCTTCGGCCTGCGGTTCGACCGGCTGCCGGAGGAGGGGGAGAGCGGCAAGCTGGTGTTCCAGATCACAGACGGCGGCAAGCTCCGCCGGATCGTGGACCTGCTGGGCTTCAGCCCGGAGCAGAACCTGGCCCTGCACATCAACTTCGGACTGCTGGAGGAGGAGTGCTGCCGGGCGTCCTTCCTGCGGGGGGTGTTCTTCGCCGGGGGCAGCGTCACGGACCCGGCCAAGCGGTACCACCTGGAGCTGGCGACCTCCCACCTGCAGGTGAGCCGGGAGCTGGAGGTGCTGCTGCGGGAGTGCGGCTATCCCCCCAAGAGCGTGGCCCGCAACGGCAGCTTCATCACCTATTTCAAGCAGAGCGACCAGATCGAGGACTTCCTGACGCTGATCGGTGCGCCCGTGGCCGCCATGAGCGTCATGTCCGCCAAGCTGGAAAAGGACCTGCGCAACAGCGTTAACCGCCGCCTCAACTGCGACAGCGCCAATCTGGACAAGGCGGTGGAGGCGGCCCAGGAACAGCTGGAATCGATCCGGAAGCTCCAGCGGGCGGGCCTCCTGGACCAGCTACCGGACAAGCTCCAGCTGACGGCGGCCCTGCGGCTGGAGAATCCGGAGCTGACCCTCAGTGAGCTGGCGGAGGAGTTTGACCCGCCGGTGACCAAGTCCTGCCTGAACCACCGGCTGCGGAAGATCACCCAGCTGGCAAAAGGACTATAAAGTAAATGCGCTTTACAATTTATCAAAGAAAAATTGGAGGAATATACAATGGATCGCTGTGCGGCAGCCTATGCATATCACAAACAGGGGTATAACTGTGCCCAGTCTGTGGCCGGGGCCTTTGCGGACCTGACGGGCACGGCGCCGGAGCAGCTGATGGCCGCCATGGGCGGCTTCGGCGGCGGCGTGGGCGGCAGCCATGAGGAGCTGTGCGGCGCCGTCAGCGGCGGCGTGCTGGTGCTGAGTCTGCTGCACCCCCATACGGACGGAGAGGACAGGGCCGGAAAGGTGCGCCTCTACGCCCAGGCCAAGGAGTTCCGCCGCCGGTTCCAGGAGGTGTTCGGCCTGACCCGGTGCGGAGACCTGCTGCGGGCCCGGCCCGGCGTCACAGAGAGGAACCCGGCCTCCCAGCGGCTGGGAGTCACCGCCCACTGCGACAACATGATCGTCACGGCTGTGGAGATCCTGGAGCAGATGCTGCAGGAGGAGCCCGCATGACCTGGGCAGAGCTGTATTCAGAGGCTGCGCGGCCCACGCTGGAGGAAATCGACGCCTATGCGCATACGCCCCTTTGGCCGCAGCTGCGCGCGTATCTGGCGGCGGCCTATGGGGCGGGACCGCGGCTGGAGTACAGCCGGTGCGGTCTGGAGCCGGGATGGAATGTGAAGTTCCGCAGGGGCAGCAAGTCTCTCTGCACGGTCTACCTGCGGCCTGGGTTTGTGACGGCCATGGTTTCTGTCGCGCCCAAGGATGAGGAGGCCGCCCAGATGGTCCTGCTCACCTGCACGGCAGAGACACAGGCGGTCTACCATCGGTCCGCTGCATCCAAAATGGGCCGCTGGCTCATGCTGGACATCACGTCACCGGAGATGCTGGAGGATGTGAAAGCTCTGCTGGCCGTGCGGGTCAAGCCCGCAGAGTGAGCACCCCGCCCTTTGCAAGGACGGCGCGTGCGATTTTGGAAAGGAACATGCTATGTCTTTTGTCCATCTCCACGTTCATACGGAATTCAGCTTATTGGACGGCGCCTGCCGCATCCGGGACCTGCCCGGCATTGTGAAGGCCATGGGCCAGACCGCCTGCGCCATCACGGACCACGGCGTCATGTACGGCGCCGTGGACTTTTACCGCGCCTGCAAGGCGGAGGGGGTCAAGCCTATCATCGGCTGCGAGGTGTACGTCACCCCCCAGGGCCGGACCCGGTTCGACAAGGTCCACGAGCTGGACGCGGAGAGCCGCCATCTGGTGCTGCTCTGCGAGAACGAGGAGGGCTACCGGAACCTGTCCTACCTGGTGTCCATGGGCTGGACAGAGGGCTTCTATATCAAGCCCCGGATCGACCTGGAGCTGCTGCGGCAGTACAGCGGGGGACTGATCGCCCTGTCGGCCTGCCTCGCCGGGGAGATCCCCCGGCGGCTGCGGAACGGGGAGTACGAGAACGCCAAGGCCTATGCCCTGGAGCTCGCCCACATCTTCGGCCCGGACCGCTTCTATCTGGAGCTCCAGGACCACGGCATCCGGGACCAGGCCATCGTGAACCAAGGCATCCTCCGTATCCACCGGGAGACGGGGCTGCCTATGGTGTGCACCAACGACGCGCACTACCTCCGGAAGGAGGACGCGGAGGCCCACGATGTACTGCTGTGCATCCAGACCGGCAAGACCATCGACGACGAGAACCGGATGCGCTATGAGCCCCGGAACTTCTACCTCCGCAGCGAGGAGGAGATGGCGGCCCTGTTCGCGGGCTACGAGGGCGCGCTGGAGAACACGTCGAAGATCGCCGACATGTGCAATCTGGACTTTTCCTTCGGCAAGTACCACCTGCCGGAATTCCGGCTGCCGGAGGGGTACGACAGCTTCTCCTATCTGAAAAAGCTCTGCGACGAGGGCTACCGGGAGCGGTATGGAACGGACGACCAGTACCGGGACCAGCTCCGGTACGAGCAGGACATGATCGAGAAGATGGGCTTCACCGACTACTTCCTGATCGTCTCCGACTTCGTCCGCTATGCCAGAAGCGCAGGCATCCCCGTGGGTCCCGGCCGGGGCAGCGCCGCGGGCAGCATGGTCAGCTACTGCCTCCACATCACGGACATCGACCCCATGAAGTACAACCTGTACTTCGAGCGGTTCCTGAACCCGGAGCGGGTCAGCATGCCGGATATCGACATGGACTTCGGCGACACCCGCCGGGGCGAGGTGGTGGACTACGTCCGCCGGAAGTACGGGGATGACCACGTGGCCCAGATCGTCACCTTCGGCACCATGGCCGCCCGGGGCGTGATCCGGGACGTGGGCCGGGTGATGAACATGCCCTATGCCGACGTGGACGTGATCGCCAAGCAGGTGCCCGCCGGGCCCGGCGCCCTCCACATCACCCTGGACGACGCCCTGCGCCTGTCCAAGCCCCTGCGGGAGCAGTACGAGACCGATGAGCAGGTGAAAAAGCTCATCGACACCGCCAAGGCCCTGGAGGGGATGCCCCGCCACGCCTCCACCCACGCCGCCGGCGTGGTCATCACCAAGCGGCCGGTGTACGAGTACGTGCCCCTGGCGAAGAACGACGACGCCGTGGTGTGCCAGTACGTCATGACCACCCTGGAGGAGCTGGGCCTCCTGAAGATGGACTTCCTGGGGCTGCGGAACCTGACGGTGCTGGATGACGCGGTGAAGATGGTCCAGGAGCGCCTGCCGGACTTCAAGCTCTCGGACATCCCGGAGGACGACCCGGAGACCTTTGAGATGATCTCTGCCGGCAAGACCTCCGGCGTGTTCCAGATGGAGTCCGCGGGCATGACCGGCGTGTGCGTGGGCCTGCGGCCCCAGAACATCGAGGACATCACCGCCATCATCGCGCTCTACCGCCCCGGCCCCATGGACTCCATCCCCCGGTTCATCGCCTGCAAGCATGACTCCAGCAAGATCAAGTACCTCCACCCGTCCCTGGAGCCGATCCTCTCCGTCACCTACGGGTGCATCGTCTACCAGGAGCAGGTGATCCAGATCTTCCAGCAGCTGGCGGGATACTCTCTGGGGCAGGCGGACATGGTGCGCCGGGCCATCTCCAAGAAAAAGGCCGCCCAGATCGAGAAGGAGCGGGAGGCATTCCTCCACGGCGATCCGGAGCGGAACATTGCGGGCTGCGTGGCAAACGGCATCCCGGAGGAGACGGCCCAGGCCATCTATCAGGATATCTACGACTTTGCCAACTACGCGTTCAACAAGGCCCACGCCGTGTCCTACGCGGTGGTGGCCTATCAGACCGCCTGGTTCAAGTGCCACTACACCCGGGAGTACATGGCGGCGCTGCTGACCAGCGTGCTGGACAACTCCGACAAGGTGGCGGGCTACATCAGCGAGTGCCGGGACTGCGGCATCGCCCTGCTGCCGCCGGACATCAACCGCTCCGCCGACCGCTTTACTGTGGAGGAGGGGGGCATCCGCTTCGGGCTGGTGGCCATCAAGAACATCGGCCGGGGCTTTATCCAGGCGGTGATGCGGGAGCGGGAGCAGGCGCCCTTCACGTCCCTCTACGACTTCTGCGACCGAATGGCGGGCAGCGACATCAACAAGCGGGCGGTGGAGAACCTGATCCGCTCCGGCGCCTTCGATGCCCTGGGGGCCAGGCGGTCCCAGCTGATCCAGGTGTACGAGTCCGTCATGGACGCGGTGGCGGACAGCCGCCGCCAGAACTTGGAGGGGCAGATGGATTTCTTCTCCCTGGCGGACGGCGGCAGCGGCGGGAGAAAGAATGTGAAGGAAATCCCCTTGCCGGACATCGACGAGTACACCCCCGAGGAACGGATGCTGATGGAGAAGGAGACCACGGGCCTCTATCTCTCCGGCCACCCCATGGACCAGTACCGGGAGGCGGTGCGGCGGCTGGGGGCGCCCACTATCGGCTCCATTCTGGGAGACTTCGCCCAGGAGGGCGGCCCCACACGGTTCGCCGACGACCAGCGGATCACCATCTGCGGCATCGTCACCTCCAGCAAGACGAAGACCACCCGCAACAACTCCCTGATGGCCTATGTGACGGTGGAGGACGACACCGCCTCCATCGAGCTGCTGTGCTTCGCCCGGGTGCTGGAGTCCTGCGGGCCGTACCTGAAGGAGAACCAGGCAGTGGTGGTGAAGGGGCGGCTCTCCGTCCGGGAGGAGAAAGCGCCCCAGATCCTCTGCGACAGCGCGTATCCGCTCTCTGCCGCAGGCGCTCCGGCGGCGGAAGGGCAGGCCGCGAAAGCGCCGGATCAGGTGCTGTACCTGAAGTTCCCCAGCCTGGACCACCCCAGCGTGCGTCACATGAAGCTGGTGTTCCAGATGTTTCCCGGCAACGCCGCTGTGAAGATGGTGATGGCGGACACCCGCAAGGTCTACGGCACCCATGCAAGCCTCCACGAGGCCCTGCTGCAGGAGGCCCGGGAGACGTTGGGAGAGGCCAATGTGGTGGTGAAATAGAACGGAACGCCCGTGTCCAAAAGGACACGGGCGTTTTTCATTCACAAGCGCCGTTTTAGCTTCAAGACCAGCTCCACAACCCCGGCGCCCAGGGTCAGGCAGGCGGCCTGGATGGCCCGGAGTCCCGGCCCTTCACTGCCGGGGATGGGGATTGTGCTGGCCCAGAGGAAAAGGATCAGGGCCAAAGCTGCCGCTCCCGCTGTCAGCAGCCAGCCGCGCCGCCAGCGGCGCAGCAGCCAGCGGAACAGCAGACCGGCCAGAAGGGGGAAGACCGCGACGAGCATCCAGTTCCATACAATCTGAAGCAAGAGAATCCCTCCTTATCTCCCAAAACGGGCCGACAGGCCGTGGAGCGGGGACCCGGCGGCCAGGAGAAGGAGCCCCCTCGCCGCCCCTCCTTACGGGGCCTCGTCCTCCGGCTCGGAGGACATCAGGGCCCGCATGATCTCGCCGTACAGCCGCTCCGGGGATTTCTGGAACCGCTCCGTCAGCATGGCGGCCATGTCCTCCCGGGGGATGGCCAGCCGCAGGTCCATCACGCTGCCCATGTCGTCCGACAGCTCCAGCCGCACCGTGTAGGTGCCGTTGGGCCGCTTCTCCGTGGAGGCCTTCACCTGGCTCTTGCGCCGCAGGTGGCGGTTGCAGGCCGCCAGGTTCTTGTCGCACCGCAGCCGCACGGAGTAGGGGAGGCTGGACTCGCAGATCCGGCTGTTCCGCAGGCCCTTGTCGGTGATGGCGTACAGCCCGTCCGCAGACAGCGTCAGATGCTCAGTCCGCACCAGATCGGAGAGGCACTCGGCAAAGTCGAAATAGTCCACGCCCTCGTCGCACATGGCCAGATCCCACACGGTATCAAAGGGAATCGGCTCGATCACCCGGGCGGTGATATACAGAATCAGAAACTTGATCTCCAGCTTGTCATGGATAAAGCCGGGCATCCGCGTCACCTCCTTGGAATGGGATTGGATACAATTGTATTATACCGCAGGACCGCCGGGTTTGTATAGTCCGAATTTCCCCGCCGCCGCACCAATGGGAGCCGGGCGCATACACTGGATTGAAAGAGCTTCTCTTTCATCCAGCTACTTATTAGGAGGTATTGCAATGCCCGAGAAAGTTATGCCCGGTCCCGTGGAGGACTCCTGCGGCATCCGGGAGGCGGTTTGCATCCATACCAGGAAGATTTTTGATTCCTGCCGCGATAAGGACTGCATCGAGGACCTGCGGTTTTACCCCAAGCTGCAGTGTGTGGACATCATCAACCGCGCCCTGTCCGTGAAGGGCGGCAGCGCCAAGCTGCTGTACGTCTATGTGGATGTGGAGCCCGTCAGCTTCAACCGGGGCTTCTACACCGTGGATATGCGCTTCTTCTACCATGTGACGCTCCAGGCCTATCTCAGCTGCCCGGTGCCGGTGACGGTGGAGGGCCTGTGCGTCTTTGACAAGCGGGCCATCCTGTTCGGCAGCGAGGGGAACGCCAAGATCTTCTCCTCCGAGATGCGGGCCGGAGAGCCGGATCCCCAGATGATGCAGCGGTCCAACACGCCCATCGCCGTGGTGGAGGCCGTGGACCCCATCGTGCTGGACGCCCGCATCATGGACTGCTGCTGCAAGCGGGACTGCGACTGCGACCTGTGTGAAATCCCCACCTTCGTGGGCGACTGCTTCGGCGGGGAGCTGTCCAGCGGGGACGACAGCCGACGGATCTATGTGACCCTGGGCCAGTTCTCCATCGTCCGGCTGGAGCGGGACACCCAGCTGCTGGTGCCCGTGTACGACTACTGTATGCCCGACAAGGAGTGCGCCTGCGGCGACGGCTGCGAGGACCCCTGCGCTCTGTTCCGGAACATCTCCTTCCCGGTGGGCGAGTTCTTCCCGCCCAACACCGTCAAGCGGCCGGAGAGCTGCGACGACATCAAGAGCTGCTGCAAGTGAGCGGCAGACCAACAGGACCCCGGCTGCTTGCCGGGGTCCTGTTTTGCTACATCCTGTGCCGGTACCAGAGGGTGAGGCCCCATTCCAGAAGCCCCCCAGGCGAGGCAGAACCCAACCAGCCCCCAGGTGATCCACATGGGCAGCTCCAGAAAGCGGGCATAGGCCGCGCCGAAATACAGGACCGCGCCCTGCATGACCCGGGCGGCCCGGGCCGCCGCCTTTTCGCAGATCATGGTGTTCCGCTCGTCGTGCTGTTTTTTGTAAGCCTGAACGAGTACCGGGTCGCGAATCCGAATGACCTGACACAGCAGGGAGCCGAGGGAACCGCCCACCAGTACGGACCCACCCGCAGCCAGCAGAGCAAAGACGGGCTTGGGGAGATGCTGGGGGGATTGGAGCGGGACCGCGCACAGCAGAAGCCCCGCCGCGATCAACAGCAGATACCAGCGCTTTTTCATCCCGGCGCACCCCTTACATCTCCCGCTCGTAGCGGATCATGAGATACAGCTCCAGCACGGATTTGGCTACGAAGACACCGGTGGCAGCCAGGGGGACCCACAGGGGTGCATCCAGGCCGATGGAGAGCCATGCCGCCGCCAGAACGCTCCACTGGAGGACCTCGCCGGACACGGCCTTGGCCCGGTTCCGGATAGCCACATTCCGCTCGTCTTTTTGTTCGATGTCGTGCTGCCGGGCCATCTCCGGGTGCTTCGCCTCGTGGCGGAGGTTCAGCAGGGTGGACCCCGCCATGGCCAGCAGGCCGGAGCCTATGCCGCAGAGCATCCCGCCCAGGGAATCGGGCACCCGGCCGTCCAGCAGCAGGGACAGGACCAGCAGGACGATGCCCATGGCCAGAAGTCCCTGGAACAGGCGCTTTTTTTGTGTGCGGTTCATACAGAGTCCCTCCTTCAATACTGACGGCGGTACCAGACGGTGAACATCCAGTCCAGAAGCAGTTTTACGCAGGCCAGAGTCAGCAGGATGAGGCTGACCCACTTAGGCACGTCGAAGAAGTACAGGTAGGCAGCGCCGAACAGCAGCAGCCACAGCAGCACGTCCCCGGCCCGGGCCCTGGCCATGGCCCGGATCATGGCGCCCCGCTCGTCGTGGTCCTCCCGGTCCCGCTCCCGCCGGGCGGGGTCCAGGTCTCGGGTGGACAGCAGCTCCGCCATGGCGCAGAAGAACAGGAGGCCGCCTGCAAGGCCAAAAAACCCCGGCACAGCGGCGGGAGCGGCGGGAAACGTCCGCGCCGCCCAGAGGGCGGCCCCCGCTAGCAGCGCCCCCGCCGCGGCGGCCGAGAGATACCAGCGTGTGTTCCGCTTCATGACAGCGCCTCCTCACATCTTCCGCTGGAGCCATTTGTAAAGCCCCAGGAACGCCAAAGTGTAAAACAGATAGATGCCGATGAACACCCAGCCCACCCAGTCGGGAATGCCGAACCGTTCAAAGCTCTGGAAAATCAGGCCGGAGACCACCAGCAGTCCGACGGTCCAAAATCCGGCGATGCAGCCGGCCCGGTCCCGGATGGCCTGGTTCCGCTCGTCGCATTGGGCCTTCTGCCTCTGCCGGTAGTCCGGGTCCCGGGAGAGCCGTTTCAGCTGGAGCAACGTCCCGGCGCAGGTGCCGAACAGCACCGCCCCGGCCATACCCAGCAGGGAGGCCGCGCCGCCGGAGAGACCGGGCGCACCCGGCGCATTCAGGACGAACATCGGGATGCAGCAGAGCAGCCCCGCGATTGCCAGGGACATCAATATGACCTGCTTCTTCATGTGCCATCCTCCTCATAGATGAAAATGTCCTCAATGGTGGTGCCGAAGTACCGGGCCAGCTTGAAGGCCAGCAGGATGGAGGGGTTGTACCGCCCGTTTTCCAACGACCCGATGGTCTGGCGGGACACCTCCAGCGCCTCCGCCAGCTCCTCCTGCTTGATCCCCCTGGCCTTGCGCAGCGCCTCCAGGCGGTTTTTCAAGGGCGATTCCCCCTTTCATACGCCCCATCCGCTTCTGACGGATGGAAAGTTTGCTTTCCGTCTTCAACTTAGCACACTTCCGGTACCATGTCAAGTACGCTTTCCATTTTTCCGGGCTTGTCCCATTTTTCCGCTGAGGGAGTCATATCCGGGGACAACCCCTCATAGAGTATAGCGTGTTACGAAAGGGGGCGCGGCCCGTGAAGGAGGAAGAACGCCGCTATGAGGAGGCGGCCCGGGTGCTGCCGGGCCGCCTGCGGGAACAGGCTCTGGCCCAGCCGCCGGAGGTCCGGCAGATGGCGGAGGAGTTCCGCCTCCGGGCGGGGCAGCCGCTGGTGGTGCTGCTACCGGAGGGGGAGCGGTCCCTGGGGGCCGCCGTGACGCCGGAGGATCTGGAGACTCTCTGCGACCTTGCCACCGACTACTCCCGCTATGCGGCGGAGGAGACCCTGCGGGAGGGGTATCTCTCCGTGCGGGGCGGCTTCCGGGTGGGGCTGTGCGGCACGGCGGTGATGAAGGACGGTGAGAGCACCGCCCTGCGGGACCTGTCCTCCGCCGCTGTCCGCATCGCCCGGGAGCAGAGGGGGATCGGGGAGGCGGTGGCGCCCCGGCTGTTTCGGGACGGGCGGTATCAGAACACCCTGCTGCTGTCGCCCCCCGGCGGCGGCAAGACCACGCTGCTGCGGGATCTGGTGCGGTGCCTCTCCTCCGGCGGCACCGGCAGGCCGGGTCTGCGGGTCTCCCTTATCGATGAGCGGGGGGAGGTGGCAGTGATGGTCCGGGGGAGGCCCCAGATGGACGTGGGGCCCCGGACGGACGTGCTGGACGCCTGCCCCAAGGCCCTGGGCATCCCTATGGCCCTGCGGGCCATGAACCCCCAGGTCATCGCCGTGGACGAGATCACGGCGGAGGCGGACCTCCGGGCCGCCATGCAGGCCGCCGGGTGCGGCGTGGGGCTGCTGGCCACCATCCACGCCGCCGATGCCGCAGAGCTGACCCAGCGGCCGCTGTACCGGCAGCTGCTGGCGGAGAAGGTGTTCCGGCTGGCGGTGCGCATCCGCCGGGATGAGGCCGGAAGGACATACGAAGTGGAGGAACTGCCATGGTGAAGCTGGTGGGCGCGGTGTGTATCCTGGGGGCCGGGACCTGGGCCTGGCGGCGGTCGGCGGCGGAGCGCAGGCGGGAGTTGGACACGCTGGCGGACCTGACCGCCCTGCTGGACCGCATGGGGGAGGAGATCCGGCTCCGCCGGACCAGCCTGCCCCGGCTGCTGGGGTCCCTGGGCCGGGACCGGACGGGACCTGTCCGGGACTTTTGTACATCGGTGGCGGCGTCGCTGGCGCGGGGCGCGCCCCTGGGGCAGAGCTGGCGGTCCGCCGCGGAGGCGCTGCCCCTCGGTCCAGAGAGCCGGACCGCCCTGACCGCCCTGGGAGATTCCCTCCAGGGGGATGAGGAGAGCGTATGTAAAGCATTGACCCTTGCCGGAAAGATCCTGGAAAAAAACCTGGCGGCGGCCCGGGACCACAGGCAGGAGACGGAGAAGCGGTCCGCGGCGCTGTGGCTTTCCAGCGCGGCGCTGCTGGTGATTTTACTGATTTGAGGATAGACGCATGGAAGTGGATTTGATTTTCAAGATCGCCGCCATCGGCATCCTGGTGGCGGTGCTGAACCAGCTGCTGATCCGCTCGGGCCGGGAGGAGCAGGGGCTGATGGTGGTGCTGGCAGGGCTGGTGTGCGTGCTGATGCTGATGGTCCGGGAGATCAGCGACCTGTTCGACCTCATCAAGTCCCTGTTCGATTTCTGACATGGAGCAGGTCATCCAGGTGACGGGGCTGTGCGTGGTGGGGGCGCTGCTGGCCCTGGTGGTGAAGCGGGGCAGTCCGGAGACGGCGCTGCTGCTGGCGGTGGGGGCCGCCGTGGTGGTGGCCCTGGCCCTGGCGGGCGTGGTGAAGGAGCTGCTGGCCTTCCTGGGGGAGCTGGGGTCGGCCAGCGGCGTGTCCGCGGACCTGTTTGTGCCCCTGTACAAGACCATCGGCATCGCCCTGGTGGTGCAGGTGGGAGGCAACCTCTGCCGGGACGCGGGGGAGAGCGCCCTGGCCTCCGTGGTGGAGACGGCGGGGACCCTCTGTGCCCTGCTGGCGGCCCTGCCGCTGCTGCGGGCGGTGCTGGACATGCTGTTGGAGCTGATGGGATGAAATGGTGGATCTGTTTGACGGCGCTGGTGCTGGCGCTGACCACCTCCGCCGCGGCGGCGGACCTGCCGGCGGAGCTGGAGCGGGCCGCCCCGGAGGCGGCGGAGGATCTCACGGGCGGGGACCTCTCCGGTGGGACAGGCTTTGCCCAGGGGGTGGGGAACATTTTAGACCGGCTGGCGGACCAGGTGGGGGACGTGGTCCGGGAGCGGACCCGGGGCGCGGCGGCGGTGCTGCTGGTGGTGGTGCTGTGCGGCGTGGTGGAGGGCTTCGCCCAGGGGACCGGGGGGAAGGGGGCGGCGTTCCTGCCCATGGCGGGGGCGCTGTCCATCACCCTGGCCTCCGCCGGGAGCCTGGACTCCCTGATGGGGCTGGGCAGCCGGACCATCGGGGAGCTGGCGGACTTCTCCCAGGCGCTGCTGCCCACCCTGGCGGCGGCCACGGCGGCCAGCGGGGCCGTCACCACCGCCACGGTGCAGCAGGTGTCCACGGTGTTCTTCGTGGATCTGCTGCTGCGGCTGATCCGGCAGCTGCTGCTGCCGCTGGTGTACCTGTACATCGGATTGCTGACGGCGGCGGCCTGCCTGCCGGAAAACCGGCTGGGGGCCATTGCAGAGGCGCTGAAAAAGCTGGTGACCTGGATCCTCACCACGGCGCTGCTGGTGTTCACCATCTACCTCTCCATCGTGCGGATCATCTCCGGCTCCGCCGACAGCGCCACGGTGAAGGTGGCAAAGGCCGCCATCTCCGGCGTGGTGCCGGTGGTGGGAGGCATCATCGCCGACGCGTCGGAGACGGTGCTGGCCGGGGCCGGGATGCTGAAGAACACCATCGGCGTCTTCGGGATGCTGGCCATCCTGGCGGCCTGCGCCTATCCTTTCCTGCAGTTGGGGGTCCAGTACCTGCTGTACAAGCTGACGGCGTATCTGGCCTCCGTGGTGGGGGCGCCGGGGCTGTGCAAGCTCATCGACGGGCTGGGAGGCGCCTTCGGCCTGATCCTGGGCATGACCGGCGGCTGCGCGCTGCTGCTGCTCATCTCCGTGCTGGCCTCCGTGGGGGCGGTGATGCCATGATGGAGGCGGTGCGGGCGTGGCTGACCTCCGTGGTACTGGTGTCGGTGCTGCTGTCGGCGGCCCAGAGCCTGATCCCGCCGGGCACCGTGCGGAAGGCGGCGGGCTTCACCGGCGGGCTCATCCTGCTGCTGGTGCTGCTGCGGCCGGTGCTGGGGGCAGACCTGGAGCATCTGGAGCTTGATTTCGACCACTACCAGGCGGCGGTGGAGGAACGGCAGGAGGAGCTGGCCGATACGCAGACCGAGGCCATGGCTTCTATCATAGCGGAGCAGACAGAAGCATATATATTGGACAAAGCGGGCGAGCTGGGGCTGGAGGTGACCGTCCGGGTGGAGACGCGGACGGAGGGAAACGGCATCCCGGTGCCCTGGTCCGCGGAGCTGACGGGCAGCTGGTCGCAGGCGCTGGCGTCGGCGCTGGAGACGGAACTGGGCATCCCGGCGGAGAGGCAGGTTTGGCATGAGCGGGAAGCAGAAAACTGAAGGAGTGCGAAGGATATGGGACAAGTACAAATTCGTGGCGCTGGTGGCGCTGGCGGGAGCCGTGCTGCTGCTGTGGCCCGGCGGGGACGGGAAGACGGCGGAGCGCGCCTCGCCCCAGGCGGCCGCCCTGGTGGAGGCGGAGCTCCAGCAGGAGATGGAGGACATTCTGGGCCGCATCCAGGGCGTGGGGGAGGTGCAGGTGCTGCTGACCGTGGAATCGGACGGCGAGCGGCAGCTGGCACAGGACTCGGAGCTCTCTTACAGCGGCTCCACTGCGGCGCCGGAGGACTACTCCCGTTCCTCCCAGACCGTGCTGGTGGACGATGGGAGCGCCGAGGCGCCGGTGGTGACCCGGACGGTGTATCCCACCTATCGGGGGGCCCTGGTGGTGTGCCAGGGCGGGGACCGGGCGGACGTGAAGCTGGCGGTGACGGAGGCGGTGGCGGCCCTGACCGGCCTTTCCGCAGACCGCATCACCGTGGCAAAATCGCAGTGATGATTTGGAGGAGGAGACAGCCCATGAGCGCGAGATGGAAGCGGAATACCGTGGTGGCCACGATGGTGCTGCTGGTGTGCGCAGCAGTGGCCCTGAACTGGAAGTACACCGGCGAGCAGGCGGCGGACGCCGTGGAGGAGACCGGCACCAAGATCCTGGGGGAAGCCACGCTGGTCAGCGGTGAGGAGGACGGCGGCGAGGCCGGGACGGATGAGGAGGCGGTCTACACCGGCGGGGGCTACTTCGCCTCCGCCCGGCTGACCCGCCAGCAGGCCAGGGACAACGCCATCTCCCTGCTGCAGGAGGCGGCGGACCAGTCCGGGGCCGACGCGGCGGTGGCCAACGAGGCGTCGGAGGGCATCCAGGTGCTGGCGGGCTACACCATGAAGGAGGCCCAGATCGAAAACCTGGTGACCGCCAAGGGCTATACCGACTGCGTGGCCTTCATGGGGGAGGACAGCATCAGCGTGGTGGTGGACACCGGCACCGGCGAGCTGACGGCCGAGGACGTGGCCAAGATCACCGACATCGCCATGACAGAGACCGGATACCCCGCCAGCGGCATCAAGATCATGGCCTCAAATTAGCTGTTGTATTTTCCCGGGAAACATGGTAAAATAACACCCTGGAACCATTCTTCTGGGACGCGGCGGGCGACCCCCGTCTCTACCAAGGATCAAACAGTGAGGAGAGGCTTACGATGGGCGAGAGCAAAGAGTATATGACGCTGCCGGAGGAGAACGGGAGCATCAACATTTCCGAGGAAGTGATTGCCGCCATCGCCGTGGGCGCCGTCCGGGATGTGGAGGGCGTGTCCGGCATGGTGACTGCCATGGGCGGCAGCGTCACGGACCTGGTCCACAACAAGAAGAACGCCCAGAAGGGCGCCAAGGGTGTGAAGATCGACATGACCGGCGCCGCCCTGGTGCTGGACATCTATCTGACGGTGGAGTACGGCCACCCCATCCCCACGGTGGCGGAAAATGCCCAAAAGGCCGTCATCGGCGCGGTGGAGGCCATGACCGGCTGCTCTGTGGAGGCGGTCAACATCCACGTGGGCGGCGTGACGCTGGCCTGAGTCCCGGATGGGAATGAGAGAGAAAAGGACGTAGTTGAGGTTATGGTACGGAACACCGCGCGAGAGATCGCCATTCATCTGTCCTACGAGCTGAGCTTCACCGACAAGCCGGTGGAGGAGCTGCTGGACGAGCGCCTGACACCGGAGTCCTTCGCCGCCCTGGCGGAGGAGGACCCGCTGTATCAGGAGACGCCCAACGCCAAGCAGGCGGACTACATCCGCCGCCTGGTGCGGGGCGTGGCCGACCACGCTCCGGAGCTGGACGGGTATATCGCCAAATACGCCAAGGGGTGGAATTTTGCCCGGATCCCCCTGGTGGCCTCCGCCATCATGCGGGTGGCCATGTATGAGATTTTGTACATGCCGGACATCCCCCACGGCGCCTCCATCAACGAGGCGGTGGAGATCGCCAAGAAGTATGAGACGCCGGAGACGGTGAAGTTCATCAACGGCATCCTGGGCACCTTCGTGCGCCGGGAGACAGCGGAATAAGGGCAGTCCTGCGGAGCGGGACGGGGGCGTGACGCCGCCGTCCGGCTCCTCGTTTTCTGCCCGCAGGGACCAAGGAGCAAACGCGTATGGAACCACATATCTATGGTGTCACAGAGGTGAATCAGCTGGTGAAGGGCCTGCTGGACAGTGCCCCGGCTTTACAGGGCGTCGCCGTCCGGGGAGAGTTGTCCAACTACAAGATCTACCCCTCCGGCCACCACTATTTCACCCTGAAAGATCAGGAGGGGGCCCTCCGGTGCGTCATGTTCCGGGGACAGGCCTCCCGCCTCCGGTTCCGTCCGGAGAACGGCATGAAGGCCGTGGCCTCCGGCCGCATCACCGTGTTCCCCCGGGACGGGGCCTATCAGCTCTACTGCGACTCCCTGATCCCGGAGGGGGTGGGGGACCTGGCGGTGGCCTTCCAGCAGTTAAAAGAAAAGCTGTGGAAGGAGGGCCTCTTTGACCCTGCCCACAAAAAGCCCCTGCCGCCCTATCCGGAGAAAATCGCCATCGTCACCTCCGGCGCCGGGGCGGCGGTCCACGACATGATCCGCATCCTCCGCCGCCGGTATCCCATCGCCAGGGTGATCCTGCTGCCGGTGCGGGTCCAGGGGGCCGAGGCCCCGCCGGAGATCGTGGGGGCCATCCGGTACGCGGACAGGTGGAAGATCGGGGACGTCATCATCACCGGCCGGGGCGGCGGGTCCATGGAGGACCTGTGGGCCTTCAACGACGAGCGGGTGGCCCGGGCCATCTACGACTGTGAGACGCCCATCATCTCCGCCGTGGGCCACGAGCCGGACGTGACCATCGCCGACTTTGTGGCGGATGCGCGGGCGTCCACCCCCTCCAACGCGGCGGAGATCGCCGTGCCGGACCAGGTGGAGCTGCTGCGGTGGCTCCGGGGCGCAGGGGAGCGGATGGCGAGAAGCGAGACGGCGCGGCTGGAGGCCGCCCGGCAGCGGCTCACCGCCCTGGCAGCCAAGCGGGTGATGACGGACGGAATGGCCTACGTCCAGGACAAGCGGCTGGACCTGGACCACTTACAGCAGCGGCTGGGGGACGTGACCGGCGCGGTGCTGGGGCGGCACCGGCAGAAATTCGCGGCCCTGGCGGCGTCGCTGGACGCCATGAGCCCCCTGGCGGTGCTGGGCCGGGGCTACGCCGTGGCCCGGGATGAGCAAGGGAAGATCTTGAAAAGCTGGCGGGAGACGGCGCCGGGTAGCCGGGTGTCCGTCACGTTGGGAGAGGGCGGCTTCACCGCCGTGGTGGACAAGCCCTATACGAAGGAGGAACAGCCATGAGCGCGAAGAAACAGACGTTCGAGCAGGAGATCGCCCGGCTGGAGGAGATTGTGGCGGCACTGGAGAAGGGGGATGCCCCCCTGGCGGACTCTCTGGCGTTGTTTGAGGAGGGGACGAAGCTGATCGCCGCCTGCTCCCAGGAGCTGGACGCGGCGGAGCAGAAGGTGGTCAAGCTGATGAAGGGACCTGACGGCGCGCCGGTGGAGCTGCCCTTCGGGGAGGAGGAGCAGGGATGAGCGAACAGGTGTTTCAGACCCGGTATGAGACCTACCGCACGGCGGTGGAGTCGTATCTGGAGACCCTCTTTGCCGGGAGGCCGGACTGGCGGGACCTGTATGAGTCCATGCGGTACAGCCTGCTGGCGGGGGGCAAGCGCATCCGGCCGGTGCTGACCCTGGAGTTTGCCCGGCTGGCGGGCCTTGCGGACTGGAAGACGGCCCTGCCCATGGCCTGCGCCCTGGAGCTGGTCCACACCTACTCCCTGATCCACGACGACCTGCCCTGCATGGACAACGACGACCTGCGCCGGGGCAAGCCCACCAACCACAAGGTCTACGGCGAGACGCTGGCCGTGCTGGCGGGGGACGCCCTCCAGCCGGAGGCCTACCGCCTGATCCTGACGGCGCCGGGGCTGGACGAGAGCCGCCGGGCCGCCTGCGGCCGCATCCTGGCGGAGGTCTCCGGCGCGGACGGCATGGTGGCGGGCCAGGTGCTGGACACCCTCCACGCCCCGAAGACCGAGGCGGAGGTGACGGAGGTCCACCGGCTCAAGACCGGGGCCATGATCGCCGGGGCCTGCCGTCTGGGCGTGGCCGCGGCGGGCGGAAGCGGCGGGCTGATGGCCGCCGCCGAAACGTACGCCCAGGAGCTGGGGCTGGCCTTCCAGATCCGGGACGACATGCTGGACGTGTGCGGCGACGCGGCGGAGTTCGGCAAGCCCATCGGTTCCGACAAAGAGGAGGGGAAGGTCACCTTCATGGACCTGCTGGGGCTGGAGGGCTGCGGCCGGGCGGTCCGCGCCCATACGGAGGCGGCCAAGGCCGCGGTGGCGGACTGGGACACGGACGGCTTCCTGGCCGCCCTGGCGGACTCCCTGGCGGAGCGGAACAAGTGAAGAGCGGGGCCGCCGGACGGCGGCCCCTTTTTTGTCCGGCGCCGGGGACTGTCCGCATCGTGAGGACAGCCCGGCCGGTCACAAAAAATTTACGGACGCATATACGGAATATGTTGTATATTTATTAGATTTGTGATATACTGTATGGCGCTAAGCGGCGGCGCAGTATTCTAGTCAGATCATCCGTCTCCGAAGGAGGGGCTAAAAATCCTCTGAAGGGCACACCGATGAAACCTCTGGTGCCTGCTTGATACGCCCAGTTTCGGGTGGGTGCTGGGGGGAAGCCTGGCTTTGCCTGCGCTTGCGGACTCAGGGCGCTTTCCAATGGCATGGTGATGACGACCCTGTTTCCGTGGAGACCTGTTCTTGTGCGCGGACGTACTCCCAGTGTGGTATTCCGGGCCGCGTACGAAGCAGCTGATGAACCTGCAGCGCGGTGCATCGGCCCTGCGGGGCCGTAACGCTGTGTGCAGACGTAGCCTGCCTTGCGTGAGGCGGGTGGATGGGGGAACAACAGGCGGGGTCCTCTGGCCAGAGGGCCCGTTTGATCGCCCCCTGAAACCCGGTTTGCAAAAGAGGCTAAAGGGACGGATCGACTGGGGTGGAAATCACCTAGGCTGTCCTGACCGGGCTGAAAAGGGATTGCAGTGCGGACTAAGTGGCGATCGGGTGGCATGGCTGGCGACACTGTGCCGCGGCACCGAAGGGGGAACCGCCTCCATCGGCAACGAGAGGTGTGCCGCGGGGAAATCCAACCCGTACCTAAGCCGTAAGATTTACCTTTTCCGCCGCCGCCGACTTAGCCAACTGGAATTCATTCCCAAGTGGAGGGACTTTTTTTGAGCGATACCCCAAAGCGAAAGCGCGGACGGGAGCGGGAGAGGCCGGGCCCCTACCGGTGGGCCGTGCAGGTCTTTTTTCTTGCCATCGTCCTGTCCGCGGCATTGAGCCTTGCGTCGGAGACCAGTCTCAGCGGCGCGGGCGCGGCGGCTGCCGCGCTGGTGCTGGCGGTGTTCATCGGCCTGGGCATCCTGTTCGACATCATCGGCGTGGCGGTCACGGCGGCGGACCCCAGGCCCTTTCACTCCATGGCCGCCCACAAGGAGCCCGGCGCCAAGGAGGCGCTGGTCCTGCTGCGGAACGCCGGGCGGGTGTCCAGCGTCTGCAACGACGTGGTGGGGGACATCTGCGGCATCGTCAGCGGGACCACCACCGCCGTGATCGTGGTGCGGCTCCAGACGGCCTTTGCCCTGCCGGAGAGCGTGCTGCTGAGCGTGGCGGTGACGGCCCTGGTGTCCGGCCTCACCATCGGCGGCAAGGCCCTGGGCAAGACGGTGGCCCTGAACAAAAGCACCAGCGTGGTCTACTGGGTGGGAAGGTTTCTGCACCTGTTCCACCGCTGAGAGGAGGCTGGGTCATTTGATCTTAGAGAATATCCATACCCCGGCGGACGTGAAGGCCCTGGACCGGGAACAGCTGGAGCCCCTGTGCCGGGAGCTGCGGCAGTTCCTGGTGGAGCATGTGTCCAAAACCGGCGGCCATCTGGCCTCCAACCTGGGAGCGGTGGAGCTGACGGTGGCCATCCACCGGGTCTTCGACACATCGAAGGACCGGCTGGTGTTCGACGTGGGGCACCAGTGCTACGTCCACAAGGCCCTCACCGGCCGGCAGGCGCTGTTTGACACCCTGCGACAGTTCGGCGGCCTCTCCGGCTTCCCCAAGCCCCGGGAGAGCGAACACGACGCCTTCATCGCCGGACATGCCTCCAACTCCGTCTCCGTGGCCCTTGGGATGGCAAGAGCAAGAACTTTACAGCACTTGGATTACAGTGTTCTGGCGCTGATCGGGGACGGCGCCCTGACCGGGGGACTGGCCTATGAGGGCCTCAACAACGCCGGTGCCTCCGGCGAGCCCCTGATCGTCCTTCTCAACGACAACGGCATGTCCATCAACCCCAACGTGGGGGCGGTGGACAGCCATCTGAGCCAGATCCGCTCCAAGCCCGCCTACTACCATTTCAAGAAGTGGTACCGGGGCCTGTTCGGACAGCACCCCATGGAGAACCCGCTGTACCGGTTCAACCACAAGGTCAAGACGTCCCTGAAAAAGGCCCTGTGGCCCGGCAGCACCCTGTTTGAGGACATGGGCTTCACCTACCTGGGGCCCATCGACGGCCACGACCTGGACCGGCTGGTCCACGTGCTGGCCTGGGCCCGGGAGCTCCAGTGCCCGGTGGTGGTCCACGTGAAGACCGTGAAGGGCAGGGGCTACTCCTTCGCGGAGCAGAACCCGGACAAGTTCCACGGCGTGGGGCCATTCGATCCGGAGACGGGCCTTGTGAAGAAGAGCGGGGGAGACGACTTCTCTGCCGTGTTCGGCAGGACGCTGGCCGCCTGCGCCGCGGAGGACGGGCGCGTCTGCGCCATCACCGCCGCCATGGCGGACGGCACCGGCCTGGCCCCCTTTGCCAAAGAGTTCCCGGACCGGTTCTTCGATGTCGCCATCGCTGAGGGGCATGGCGTCGCCATGGCCGCGGGCCTGGCCAAGCAGGGGATGCTCCCGGTGTTTGCCGTGTACTCCTCGTTCCTCCAGCGGGGCTACGACATGCTGATCCATGACGTGGCCCTCCAGCGGCTCCATGTGGTGCTGGGGGTGGACCGGGCGGGTCTGGTGGGGGCCGACGGCGAGACTCACCACGGCTGCTTCGACGCGCTGTTCCTGTCGGAGATCCCCGGGTTTACGGTGCTGTGCCCCGCCAGCTTTGCGGAACTGCGGCGGATGCTGCGGCAGGCATTGTTTGAGATCGACGGGCCTGTGGCGGTCCGGTATCCCCGGGGCGGCGAGGGCGATTACCGGGAGGACCGGTCCGGTGCGCCGGTGGTCCGGCTCCGGGAGGGGGAGGACGTCACGCTCCTCACCTACGGCGTGCTGGTGAATCAGGCCCTGGCGGCGGCGGACCTGCTGGAACGGCAGGGCGTCAGGACCGAGGTGCTGAAGCTGAATCAGATCTCCCCCCTGGAGTATGAGACGCTGGCGCCCTGGCTGGCGGGGAAGAAGCTGCTGGCAGTGGCGGAGGATGCCTTCGGCGCCGGGTGCGTGGGCCAGCGGACGGCGGCCATCCTGGCCCAGCACGGCCAGGCGCCGGAGAAGCTGGTGCTCATCAACCTGGGCAAGACCTTCCTGCCGGAGGGGACCGTGCCCCAGCTGGAGCATCAGGCAGGCATCGACGCCGCGGGCATCGCCCGGGCGGTACAGGAGGCGCGTACATGAGTGAAAAAAAACGGCTGGACGTCCTGCTGACGGAGCGGGGCCTTCAGGAGAGCCGCCAGCGGGCCCAGGCGGTCATCATGAGCGGCGAGGTCTTTGTGAACGGCCAGCGGGTGGACAAGCCCGGCACCGCCGTGGCGGAGGATGCCCGGATCGAGGTCCGAGGCGGCACGCTGGCATACGTCAGCCGGGGCGGGCTGAAGCTGGAGAAGGCCATGGCGGCCTTCCCCATCGACCTGAACGGCGCCGTCTGCGCCGACATCGGCGCCTCCACCGGCGGCTTCACCGACTGTATGCTGCAAAACGGCGCGGAGAAGGTCTACGCCGTGGACGTGGGCTACGGCCAGCTGGCCTGGAAGCTCCGCAGCGACCCCAGGGTGGTGTGCCTGGAGCGGACCAACGCCCGGTATCTCACCCACGAGCAGGTGCCGGACGAGCTGGACTTCGCCTCCGTGGACGTGAGCTTCATCTCCCTGAAGCTGATCCTGCCGCCCCTGAACGGCCTGCTGAAGGACGGCGGCCACGCCGCCTGCCTGGTGAAGCCCCAGTTCGAGGCCGGGCGCGAGAAGGTGGGGAAGAAGGGCGTGGTCCGGGACCCGGCGGTCCACCTGGAGGTGCTGGAGCACTTTCTGGACCACGCCGGGGACGCGGGCTTCACAGTGCTGGGACTGACCTATTCCCCCATCCGGGGCCCGGAGGGGAACATCGAGTACCTGGGATATCTGGAAAAGGGTCCCCGGCAGGAGCGTACATTTGACTTGAAGGCCCTGGTGGACGAGTCTCACCAGACCCTGAAGGAGCACGGAGAGGGAGGCAACCCATGAAAAAGATCATCCTCTGCCCCAACCCCAACCGGGACCGGGGCATGGAGACCACCCGCAGGGCAGACGCCATTCTGCGGCAGATGGGCTTCCAGACGGTGGTGTGTCCCCCCTTCAAGGACCAGAAGGACGGGGCCTATGGGGACTACAAGACCCGGCCCCTGACGGCGGAGCTGAAAAGCGCCGACCTGCTGATTACCTTCGGCGGGGACGGCACCATCCTGCATCTCGCCAAGCTGGTGGCCCTGAACAAGATTCCGGTGCTGGGCATCAACATGGGGGGCCTGGGCTTCATCGCGGAGCTGGAGGCCGGGGAGCTGGAGGCCCTGCGGAAGCTGAAGGACTGGGACTTCCAGACGGAACAGCGGATGATGCTGGACGTGACCGTCCAGCGGGAGGGCCGCCAGATCTACACGAATCTGGGCCTGAACGACGCGGTGATCCGGGAGGGTCCCATCTCCCATGTGATCCATCTGAAGATCTCCTCCGACGGGCGGCACCTGGCGGATATCGCCGGAGACGGCGTCATCGTGGCCACGCCCACCGGGTCCACGGCCTACTCCCTGTCCGCCGGGGGGCCGGTGGTGGAGCCGGTGGCCCAGACCATGGTGGTCTGTCCCATCTGCACCCACAACATGCGCTTTTCGTCCTATGTCCTCTCGCCGGAGCACACGCTGACCATCGAGCTGGAGCGCAACGGCCGCAAGCCGGTGTATCTGTTCGTGGACGAGAGCCGGGCCTTCTCCCTGAAGGCCGACGACAAGATCCAGGTCCGCCGGTCCAAGCACACCGTGCGGCTGGTGCGGCTGTCGGAGCGGAGCTTCTGTGAGATCTTTGCACAAAAAATGCTGCCAGGAGGATTTGAAGATGAAAAATGACCGGCAGAGCATGATCCTGGAGATCATCAGCCAGGAGAATATCGAGACCCAGGAGCAGCTGCTCGTCCGTCTCCAGGAGCGGGGGATCACCAGCACCCAGGCCACCATCTCCCGGGACATCAAGCAGATGCACCTCATCAAGGAGCCGGTGGGCCATGGAGTGTACAAGTACGCCGTGTCCGGCAACCGGACCCGGCTGAACTTCGCGGAGAAGCTGCGGACCATCTTCCGGGAGAGCATCACCAGCATCGACAGCGCACAGAACATCGTGGTCATCAAGACCATGCCGGGCCTGGCCAGCGCCGCCTGCGCCGCGCTGGACGACATGGGCGTCGCCTACATGGTGGGGTCCCTGGCGGGAGACGACACGGCCTTTCTGGTGATGCGGGACACGGAGTCCGCGGCCAGCTTCTGCGAGGAGATCAAGGAGATGCTGTGAGGCATCCCCGGCGGGAGCCGGTTCCTCCCGTCCAACGGGATGCGCCCTACAAAATATGGAACAGATTCGATATTAAGGAGATCACTGGATGTTCAAAGTGCTGAAAACCGAGGGCCGCGCCCGGCGCGGCGAATTCTCCTGCGCCCACGGCGGCGTGGTCCAGACGCCGGTGTTCATGAACGTAGGCACACAGGGGGCCATCAAGGGCGGCGTCTCCGCCCATGATCTGAAGGAGGTGGGCTGCCAGATCGAGCTCAGCAACACCTACCACCTGCACCTGCGGCCGGGCGACCATATCGTCCGGCAGATGGGGGGGCTCCACAAGTTCATGGACTGGGACGGCCCCATCCTGACGGACTCCGGCGGGTTCCAGGTGTTCTCCCTGGCCTCTTTGCGGAAGATCCGGGAGGAGGGGGTCACCTTCGCCTCCCACATCGACGGGCACAGGATCTTCATGGGGCCGGAGGAGTCCATGCAGATCCAGTCCAACCTGGGCAGCGACATCGCCATGGCCTTTGACGAGTGCGTGGAGAACCCCGCGACCTACGAATACGCCAAGGCCAGCTGTGAGCGCACCGCCCGCTGGCTGGAGCGGTGCAAGGCCGAGCACGACCGCCTCAACGCCCTGCCGGACACGGTGAACCCGGGGCAGATGCTCTTCGGCATCAACCAGGGCGCCACGTTTGCGGACCTGCGGGTGTGGCACATGGACCAGATCGCCAAGATCGACTGCGACGGCTACGCCATCGGGGGGCTCGCGGTGGGGGAGCCCGCGGAGGTGATGTACGAGATCATCGACGCGGTGGAGCCCCACATGCCCAAGGACAAGCCCCGGTACCTCATGGGCGTGGGCACTCCCAGCAACATCATCGAGGGCGTGGCCCGGGGCGTGGACTTCTTCGACTGCGTGATGCCCTCCCGCAACGGCCGCCATGGCAAGCTCTTCACCTGGGAGGGCACGGTGAACATCCTCAACGAGAAGTACGCCACCGACCCCCGGCCCATCAGCGAGAGCTGCGGCTGCCCCGCCTGCCGCCGCTTCTCCCGGGCGTACATCCGGCACCTGTTCAAGGCGGATGAGGTGCTGGCCCTGCGGCTGGCGGTGCTGCACAACCTGTACTTCTACAATGAGCTGGCCGCCCGCATCCGCCGGGCCCTGGACGAAGGGACGTTCGCGGATTTTCGGGCCCGTTACAGCGGAAATTTGGAAAAACGCGCATGACCCCCTTGCAAAAGCTGGTATATCTGCTATAATATTGTCATTCTGACTTTGGAACGAAAAGGAGTTTTGTTGTTATGGAAGGCGCTTCCTCCTCTATCATCATGCTGGTTGTTCTCATTGCGGTGTTCTACTTCATGCTGATCCGCCCGGAGAACAAGCGGAAGAAAAAGGCCCAGGAGATGCGGGACAGCCTGAAGAAGGGCGACACCATCACCACCATCGGCGGCATCGTGGGCAAGATCGTCATGGTCAAGCCGGACACCATCGTCATCGAGACCAGCGACGACCGGGTCCGTATGGAGCTGACCAAGTGGGCCGTCTCCACCACCGGCGTTCAGTCCTCCGGCGAGGAGAAGTCCTCCAAGGAGGAGAAGAAAGAGGACGAGGTCAAGAAGACCGAGGAGATCCCCGAGGTTCCCGCCGAGGAGACCGATGCATCCTCTGAAGAGGAAAAGAAGGACTAACCCATCATAAAACCACCCTCCCTTGTCATAAGCTCGGATAGAGCGATGACAGGGGAGGAATTTTTATGGGTAACGGGCGGAAACAGACAGCCCTGTGGCTGGTGTTCGTAGAGGGCGCGGCGCTGTCTCTGGGGATCTATCTGCTGCTGACGGTGCTGCTGTCCGCGCTGGTGGTGAAGGCGGTGCTGCCGGAGGAGGGGAGCTTTCCCGCTGTGGCGGCGTCGTGCTGTCTGGCGTCCTTCGCCGGGGCCATGCTCAGTGTCCGCCGCTCCTCCTGGGGCAGCCTGGCCAGCGCCATGGTGAGCGCCGCAGGCTTTCTGCTGGCGGTGGTGGCTGTGGCGCTGCTGTGCTGGCAGCAGATCACCTGGCTGGGCCGCGGGGGCGTGCTGCTGCTGTGCGGCGCAGGCGGGGGACTTCTGGCGGGCCTGCTGGGCGGGCGCCGGAGGAAGCGGAAGCGCCGTCCGGTCCGCAGGGGCCGCAAGGCCTGAAAAGCCGCTTGTGAATTTCACCAAAAATACAGATCTGAGCCCTGCCGCGGAGACTGCGGCCACAGTCGGGAGGTCTCCCGCGGCAGGGGAGACGGCGGCGGCAAATGTGGGGCGCCGCCGCTTTTATGTCTACAAGATATTGTCGTTTTTCGGGGCGGGGGAGGTGATCTCTCACGCCGATTTTACGAAGTTAACATAATATTGTTTACATAATATTTTGCCATAACTCACAAAAAACGGAAAATTCCCGTAAATTCCTTGCAAAATCCGGCGAATTCAACTATATTAGAACAAGCAAGGTCTTACGTCAACCGCTACATAAATCCGCCTGCCCCCGCATAGGATGCGGTGAGGTGAGGCGGATTGAACACGAGAACATTGACGAAGCGGCCCACGGTCCAGCTGCCCACGCTGCCCCGCCTGCTTCTGCTGGCGCTGTTCTTCCTGGCCGGCGTCCTTTTGGGACAGGTCCTGTCGGGCCGGGTGCCGGACACCACGGGGGACGAGCTGCGGCGGTATCTGGAGGACTACGTCCGCCTGGGGGGCGAGGGAGCGCCCACTGTCCAGACGGCTCTGTCGGCCCTGGTGATCTATTTCCGCTATCCGCTGTTTGCATTTCTGCTGGGGTTCGCCTCCATCGGGGTGGTGCTGCTGCCCTGTGTGACGGCGGCTTACGGCTTTTTTCTGTCCTTTTCCGTGTGCTGCTTCACGGCGGCCTTCGGCGTGGACGGCGTGCTGCTGGCCCTGGCGGTGTTCGGCCTGCGGTGCATGGTGACCCTGCCCTGCTATTTCCTGCTGGCGGCGGCCTCCTGGGGGACGTCCGCGGGACTGGCGGCCGTGTCCTTTGGGAGAGGACGGCGGACTGCCCCTGTGGTCTACGGCCGGGCCTGCTGGGTCCGGTTCGGCGCCTGCTGTCTGGCGCTGCTGGCGGGTGTGTGTGCGGAGCTGTTTTTGTCCCCGGTGCTGCTGCGGCTGATGCTGGAGCGCATCCTGGGGTAGAGAGAAAGAGAGAGGGAGGAGAGCACCCTTGGCAAGAGACGACATTGCGGACTTTGGGACTTATCTGGCGGAGGAGCGTCACGCCTCCCAGAACACCATCTGCTCCTATCTGCGGGACGTGACCCAGTTCTCCGCGTATTTGCGGGAGCACCAGAGCTGCACGCTGCGGCAGGCCGGCGGAGAGATGATTCAGGACTACATGAGCTGGATGCGGGGGCGGGGGAAGTCCGCCGCCTCGGTGACCCGGTTCCTGGCCTCCGTCAAGTCGTTTTACAACTTTCTGCTCTCCGCCGGCGCCGTAAAGGCCAACCCCGCCAAGAGCATCAGCGCGGACCGGGCGGAGCGGAAGTATCCGGAGATCCTCACCAGCAAAGAGGTGGAGCTGTTTCTGGAGCAGCCCCGGTGCGTGGACGCCAAGGGATACCGGGACCATGCCATGCTGGAGCTGCTGTACGCCACCGGCATCCGGGTCAGCGAGCTGATCTCCCTGGACCTGAAGGACCTGAATCTCTCCGCGGGCTTCATCCGGTGTGCCAGCCGGGGCAAGGAGCGGATCATCCCCCTGTACCACACGGCCGTGAAGGCGCTGCAGGACTATGTGCGGGATATCCGGCCCCAGCTGATCGCCGACGGCGGCGAGCAGGCCCTGTTCGTGAACATGAACGGCGAGCGCATGAGCCGCCAGGGGTTCTGGAAGATCATCAAGTACTATCAGGAGAAGGCGGGGATCGAAAAGGACATCACCCCCCACACCCTGCGCCACTCCTTTGCCGTCCACCTGCTGGAAAACGGCGCGGACCTGCGGTCCATCCAGGAGATGCTGGGCCATGCGGACATCTCCTCCACCCAGATCTACACCCATGTGGTGAAGCACCAGCTGAAGGATGTGTATCAGAAAGCCCATCCCCGGGCGTAATTCCAAGGGGAGCACCGGCGCCTCCCGCCGACGCTCCGGCGGGCAGAGCCCGCCTCTGCCGATCCCCTCGCCTTTGCACGGCAAAGACGGCCCCCGGCCGACTGCGGCCAGGGGCAGAGGCGTCCCGTCCAGGCACATGCCCTGGCCGGGACTTTTTTCTGCGCAAACGCACGGCAGACCACGGAAATGCGCAGCGGCGTTCTGCCTGCCTGTGAAAAAATTTTCCGCCGCCGCAAACAAAACCGGCTGCCTGGGACTCAAATAGGTGAAGAGAAGAGAAAGGAGGACCGCCATGGATCACGACGAATTCGCCCGCCGGGCGGAGGCTCTCCGGGCCCGGCTGTACCGGACGGCGTACCTGTACCTGGGCAGCGAGGCCGACGCCCTGGAGGCGGTGGACGAGGGCGTATACCAGGCCCTGCGGGCTTTGCGGCAGCTGCGTCAGCCGGACTTTTTCGAGACCTGGCTCACCCGGATCGTGCTGAACGCGTGCCACCGGGAGCTGCGGCGCCGGCGGCGCCTGGCCGGGGAGGATGCTCTGCCAGAGAGCGCCGGTCCGGATGCCTATGACGCCCTGCCCCTGAAGGAGGCCGTCCGCCGCCTGCCGGAGGAATTGCGGGCGGTGGTGATCCTGCGGTACTTCGCAGGATACACCCAGGCGGAGACCGCCCGGGCATTGAACATTCCCCAGGGCACCGCGGCCACCCGCCAGCGGCGGGCATTGCAGCTGCTGCGCCTGGAACTGGGAGAGGAGGGAGACGCATGACCCGAAACGAGGAATATCAGGCCCTGCTCCAGGAGCTGGAGACCACACCGGCGGCCCTGGACGGCGCTGTGGAGCGGGCGCTGCGCCGCCGGAAACGGGACCGCCGCCTGCGGCTCTTCGGCGTCCCGGCGGGGAGCCTGGCGGCCTGCTTCGCCGCCTTTGTGCTGCTGGTGAACCTGTTCCCGCCCTTCGCGCGGGCCTGCGGCTCAGTGCCGGTGCTGCGGGAGCTGGCCCAGGCGGTGGCCTGGTCGCCCAGCCTATCCGCCGCGGTGGAGAACGACTACGTCCAGCCCATCGGCCAGTCCCAGACGGTGAACGGCGTCACCGCCACGGTGGAGTATGTGATCGTGGACCGCAAACAGCTGAACATCTTCTACACCCTGGACTATGCCCCGGACCTGGGGCCCATGTGGGCGGACTGCCGGATCACCCCCGGCGACGGCAGCGCGGGAGACGCCGGCGGCCGGACGGAGAAGCCGGGGGAGCTGGTGGAGATCAAGCGGGACTTTGTGGACCGGGACGTGCCCGGAATCCTGGATCTGACCCTGTCGGTCTACCCGGCAGAGCAGGACGGGGGCGGGCCGCCTGCGGAGAACACCGGCGACGGCTACTTTGACCAGCCGGTCGATGACCAGCCGGCGTATCTGGCGGAGATGACGTTCCACCTGGAATTCGACCCCTATTTCACCGCCCAGGGGACGCTGCTGGAGCTGAACCGGACCTTTGCCCTGGACGGCCAGACCTTCACGCTGCAAGAGGCGGAAATCTACCCCACCCATCTGCGGCTGACCCTGACGGCGGACCCGGACAACACCGCCTGGCTGGCGGGCCTGGACCTGTACCTGGAGAACGAGCACGGCGAGCGGTTTGAAAAGAGCCTGGGCGGCATCACCGCATCCGGGGACCCGGAGGGGGAGGGCATGGGCACCTTCTGGCTGGACAGCCCCTTCTTCAGCCAGGGGGAGCACCTGACCCTCCACATCACCGGCGTCCGGTGGAAGGACAAGGACGCGCCGCCGGTGAAGCTGAATCTGGCGGAGGGCACCGCCGAAAACCTGCCGGAGGGCACCTGGTTCCAGGGCGCAGAGCGCCTGCCGGAGGGATGGATCGTGTACCTGGTGTCCCCGCTGATGGAGAACCGGACCATGGGGAGCGTGTTCTCCAGAGGGGCCTGGGACGAGGACGGGAACTATTATGAGATCTGGCAGTTCGGCTCCTCCATGGTGCTCTTCCTGGCGGCATTAAAAAACGTGCCAGCGGAGCTCTGCGAGGCGGCCAGGGTGGACGGAGCAGGGCGGATCCGCACGTTTTTCACCATCACCCTGCCGCTGCTCACGCCCACCATCTTTTTCAACCTGATCATGCAGATGATCAACGCCTTCAAGGAGTTTAACGCCCCGTTTCTGATCACCAAGGGAGGGCCCTTAAACTCCACTTACCTGTACGGCATGATGGTCTACGAGAACGCCTTCCAGCACTCTAAAATGGGCTACGCGTCGGCCCAGTCCTGGGTGCTGTTCATGATTATCCTGGTGTTCACGGCCCTCACATTCAAATCGTCCCCCTACTGGACGTTCTACGAGGACGGAGGTGAATTCTGATGAAACGCACGCACAGACTTGTGATTACATACGGTTTGCTGACCGTCATCGGCATCGTGATGGTCTACCCTCTGCTTTGGATGATCTCCGCGTCCTTTAAGACCAACCGGGAGATTTTCAGCTCCCTGTCCCTGATGCCCACCGAGATTCTGTGGGACGGGTATTCCAAAGGCTGGCAGAGCAGCGGCCAGTACACCTTTGCCACCTACTTTGCCAACACCTTTGTCATGGTGATTCCCACCGTACTCCTGACGGTGGCCTCCAGCCTGCCGGTGGCCTACGGCTTTGCCCGGTTCAGGTTCAAGGGCAAGGGCGTTCTGTTCACCCTGGTGATCGCCTCCCTCATGCTGCCCAC
>QWCV01000880.1_pt1 | contig 32142 bp, 28 predicted proteins | sample 1972621 | NCBI WGS metagenome assembly QWCV01 (sample SAMN09866699, study PRJNA288562) | Human gut metagenome isolate pre2_stool, whole genome shotgun sequencing... | isolation source: gut | host: Homo sapiens | place: USA: California | reverse complement strand
TACATTAACAGATGCACAGGGAAATGCTCTTTCATGGGCAAGTGCAGGCGGTCTGGGATTTAGAGGTTCAAGGAAATCTACCCCTTATGCAGCACAGATGGCAGCTGAGACAGCGGCCAAGGCAGCATTAGTACATGGTTTGAAATCAGTTGACGTTATGGTTAAAGGACCAGGTTCAGGTAGAGAAGCAGCAATCCGTGCCCTTCAGGCATGCGGAATCGACGTAACAAGCATCAAGGACGTTACTCCGGTACCACACAATGGCTGCCGTCCGCCGAAGCGCAGAAGAGTCTAATTGATCTGATTGTAACAACGTTGACGGATTGTATTTATCCGAATTGAAATAGGAGGAAAGCAAAAACATGGCAGTAAATAGAGTTCCGGTTCTCAAAAGATGCAGATCCCTTGGAATGGATCCTGTATACTTGGGAATTGACAAAAAATCTAACAGACAGTTAAAGAGATCCAATAGAAAGATGAGCGAGTATGGACTTCAGCTCCGCGAGAAGCAGAAAGCAAAATTCATCTATGGCGTATTAGAGAAGCCTTTCAGAAACTACTTTAAGAAAGCTTCCCACATGAGCGGCATGACAGGCGAGAACCTGATGGTTCTGCTTGAGTCCAGGCTGGATAACGTAGTATTTCGTTTAGGGCTTGCAAGAACAAGACGCGAGGCAAGACAGATCGTTGACCACAAGCATATTCTTGTAAATGGCAAGCAGATCAACATCCCTTCATACCTGATTAAGGCAGGCGATGTTATCGAAATCAAAGAAAAACACAAAAGTTCTCCAAGATATAAAGAAATCGTAGAGGTTACAGGCGGACGTCTGGTTCCGGATTGGCTTGAGGCGGATCTCGAGAACCTCAAGGGAACAGTAAAAGAACTTCCAAAGCGTGAAGCGATTGATGTTCCTGTAGATGAGATGTTAATCGTCGAATTATATTCTAAATAATAACCCGTAACACCACAGGAGGTGGACTTAGTGTTTGATTTTAATAAACCCAATATAGAAATAACAGAGATTTCAGAAGATAAGAAGTATGGAAGATTTGTTGTAGAGCCTTTGGAAAGAGGTTATGGAACAACATTAGGTAATTCTCTTCGCAGAATTATGCTTTCATCATTACCAGGATCTGCTATCAGCCAGGTAAAGATTGATGGTGTTCTGCATGAGTTCAGCTCCATCCCAGGAGTGAAAGAAGACGTTACCGAGATCATCATGAACCTGAAGTCACTGGCTATCAAAAATACATCTGAGACAGATGAGCCGAAGACTGCATATATCGAGTTCGAGGGTGAAGGTGTTGTCACAGCTGCAGATATACAGGTAGATCAGGATATTGAGATCATGAATCCAGAGACTGTTATCGCTACATTGAATGGTGGAGCAGACAGCAAATTATATATGGAGCTGACCATTACAAAGGGCAGAGGATATGTAAGTGCTGAGAAGAATAAGAACGATGAGTTACCAATTGCAGTAATCCCAATCGATTCTATTTACACCCCAGTGGAGCGCGTGAATCTCACAGTTGAGAATACACGTGTCGGACAGATTACAGATTTTGATAAACTGACATTAGATGTATATACAAATGGTACATTACTTCCAGATGAGGCAGTCAGCCTTGCTGCAAAGGTGTTGAGCGAGCATCTGAAACTCTTTATTGATCTGTCAGAAGTAGCACAGGCTGCTGAAGTCATGATTGAGAAAGAAGATGACGAGAAAGAGAAAGTGCTTGAGATGAGCATTGATGAACTTGAGTTATCTGTTCGTTCATACAACTGTCTGAAGAGAGCTGGAATCAACACAGTTGAAGAGCTCACAAACAGAACATCTGAGGATATGATGAAAGTTCGTAACCTTGGACGTAAGTCACTGGAAGAAGTTCTTGCTAAGCTTGATGAATTAGGATTAAGCTTAAGCAAAGGAGAAGAGTAAACACTGAATACTTATAGGAATGTGAGCCGTAAGGTGATACATTCGTTAAGCATTCAGTGAAATAGATGTTATCTGCTGGTAAGACCGTAAGAGCACAGCAGAGCATTTGGCTAGTAAGCCCGAAGAGTATAACCAAGTGTTAAATATGGAGGAAATTTAAAATGGCAAAGTATAGAAAACTCGGCAGAACATCAAGCCAGAGAAAAGCTTTATTAAGAAACCAGGTAACAGCACTTCTGAATAACGGAAAAATCGTTACAACAGAAGCTAAGGCTAAAGAGATCCGCAAAATTGCTGAAGGTCTTATTGCTATGGCTGTAAAAGAGAAAGATAACTTCGAAGAAGTTACTGTAAAAGCTAAAGTTGCTCGTAAAGACGAGAATGGCAAGAGAGTAAAAGAAGTTGTAGACGGAAAGAAGAAAACAGTTTACGATGAAGTTGACAAGACAATCAAGAAAGATATGCCTAGCAGACTTCACGCTCGCCGCCAGATGCTGAAAGTTCTTTACCCTGTAACAGAGGTTCCTACAGCACAGGCTGGAAGAAAGAAAAACACAAAAGAAGTTGATCTTGTTGCTAAATTATTTGACGAGATTGCACCAAAATACGCAGATCGTAAAGGTGGATACACAAGAATCGTTAAGATTGGTCAGCGTAAAGGTGACGCAGCTATGGAAGTTCTCATCGAGCTTGTATAATTGCAAATACTTCGATAATCTGAATAAGATAATTTTAAAGCTGTCATGTGAAAACATGGCAGCTTTTTGTAATTTCTATGAAAATAAAATGTTTGATAATTTGCAAATAAAATATGTTGTCTTGTAGTTTACGATAGAAGGAGCTCCATCGCTTATACTTACACTCCAAGCACTGGACGTTTCCATGAGCCGTAGAACAAGCAATCATGTTCAGTAAGAACTTCCATGATTGCTAACGTCTCATTTCAACAGTGCTTAAGTCGTGCGCATATAAGAGATGGAGAGCCTTCTTAGCGTAAGTCTACGAGGCAAATATTTCCTTGTTATATTATGGATATATAATTTTATAAGTTTAAAATCAAATTACAGAAAAGCTTATAAAGCATCTGAAAAAAGAGAGAATAGCTTCATTACATCTTTTTATTTATTGCAGGGTAAATAAAACTTCAACAGCCAGTCAATAAACAGGAATACAAAGCAAAATACATGCCTATGTGCGACTTGAGTACAATGGAGATGAGATAATGTCAATCGTGTAAGCCATTGCTGTACACGATTGACACGCTTATTAGCTCATCGAAATGTTCTGTACTCGGAGCGCAAAGGCATGTATTTGCTTATAAGTATTCCGTCTTATTTACGCTGTAATCTTCTCAACTTTAACCGTACATACTTTGTACTCTGGTGTACTTGAGATGGAATCCAGTGCATCGCTTGTCAGCCAGTTAGCACCACCTTCGATATAATGGAAAGGCATCCAGCATTCACCAGGATTTGTCTTGTAGGATACGGTAGCCTTTGCCTGAATCGTTCCACGTCTGGAAGAAATGGAAACCATCTCTCCGTCCTCAACGCCAAGCTTTTGTGCATCTTCTGTGTTTAACTCGATAAAGGACTCACTGGCAATCTGATTGATTCCTTCTGTCTTATCAGTCATAGCACATGCATTGTAATGATAGAGAATACGTCCTGTCATCATGATCAGAGGATATTCCTCATCTGGAAGCTCCATAGAAGGTGTGTATGCAGCTGGTCTGAAATATCCAAGACCTCTTGCAAATTTTCCTACGTGCATAATTGGTGTTCCAGGGTGATCTTTTGATGTACATGGCCACTGAAGTCCCTGTCCGTTTACTTCTTCGCTGTCCAGCCGCTCATGGCTGATACCGGCAAATGAAGGAGTTACAGATGCAATTTCATCCATAATCTGTGCAGGTGTCAGATGAGGCTGTGGATAGCCCATACGACGCATGATCTCAGTGAAGATCCAAGTATCAGGCTTCGTATCACCTTCAATCTCTACGGCCTTTCTGACGCGCTGTACACGTCTCTCTGTATTAGAGAAGGTTCCTTCTTTTTCAGCATAAGAACGTCCTGGAAGAATAACATCAGCAAGTTTTGCAGTCTCAGTCATGAACAGCTCATCCATTGCGAAGAAGTCCAGTGACTCAAGAGATTTTATTACGTGATGTGTATTCGGATCTGTTCTGACCGGATCCTCTCCGAAGATAAACAATCCTTTAATATCTCCACTGATCATCTTAGGGAAGCAGTCCGTAGCTTTTGTACCAATATTCGGATTCAGCTTCGTATCCCATGCTTTTTCAAATTTCTCAAGAACTCCCGGTTTGTCGATGTTCTGATATCCGCTGAACTGGGTCGGCGAAGCACCCATATCGCAGGCTCCCTGTACATTGTTCTGACCACGGATTGGGTTAACACCGCATCCAGGTTTTCCAAGTTTACCAACCATCATAGCCATGTTAGAAATGGACATAACACCTTCTGTACCAGTATGATGCTCTGTAACACCAAGACAGTACATAATTGGAGCCCGATCAGCTTTTGCGTAAATACGTGCAGCTTCTCTCAACATATCTGCATCGATCTGACAGATCTCTGCTACTTTTTCAGGTGTATAATCTTTGACCATTTCTTTCATAGCTTCGAAGTTCTCTGTACGGTCTTCGATGAATTTGTGGTCGATTAAGTCTTCTTCAATGAAGATATGCATCATACCATTTGCAAACGCCACGTTTGTACCTGGTTTTAATTTCAAATGGATATCAGCATCTTTACACAGGTCGATATCACGTGGGTCAACTACGATGAGTTTAGCACCGCGCTGTACGGCCTGACGAACCTGCATTCCGATAACCGGATGTGCATGTTCCGGGTTAGATCCTACAAGGAGGATAGCATCAGATTCATGAGTAATATCATAAATCGTATTTGTCATAGCTCCTGAGCCAAGTGTGGTTGCCAATCCGGCAACAGTAGGAGAATGTCAAACGCGCGCGCAGTTATCGGTATTGTTGCTCTTAAACGCTGTTCTTACCATTTTCTGAAGCATGTAAATGTCTTCGTTGGTAGAACGAGAGCAGGCAAATCCGGCCAGCGCCTCACCTCCATATTGATTTCTGATTTCTGAGAATTTGGAAGCTACGAGATTTAAAGCCTCATCCCATGTAGCACGCTCAAATTCACCAGTTTCTTTGTTCTTAATTAATGGATAACGGATTCTTGCATCACAGTCTATGAAGTCGAAAGAAGCACTACGTCCTTTGACACAGAGCAGATTGTGGTTGGAAGGACCGTCTGCACCCTGCACGTCTACGATTTTGCCGTCTTTTATGTACAGATCCATCTGACAGCCTGTAGCACAGTGCGGACAGGTTGTGCGGACTTTCTTAACTTCCCATTCACGATAATTTTTCCTTCTCTTAATCGTAAGAGCACCTGTAGGGCAAGCCTGAGCACAGTTTCCACAAGACTCGCATAAGGAATTCTCCCATCCTTTGCCGAACGGTACTTTTACATACACACGTGCACCGTTTCTCTCAAGAGAAAGAGCATGTCTTCCGGTCGCATTTGCACAAGTGCTGATACAACGCTGGCACTGGATACAAAGACCAGGGTCATAGGAGAGGAATGGATGAGCGTCAAATGGCTCATGCTGTACATCTCCGTGTGATGATTTAAAGTTTGGCACATCAATGCCATATTCGCGTGCCATAGCCTGAAGCTCACAGGCACCATTTTTAATACATTTGAAACAGTTTGTTTTATGCTCAGCCATCAAGAGATGGAGAGTGTTCTTTCTGGATTCGATAACAGCTGGGCTGTCTGTTGTAATGTTCATGCCCGCTTTTACTTTTGTGTTGCAGGCAGTTACAAGTTTATTCATGCCTTCTACTTCTACGACACAGATACGACAGGAACCAATTTCATTAATTTTTTCCAGGAAGCAAAGTGTAGGAATATGGATTCCATGCTCCCTTGCGGCGCTTAAGATTGACTGACCTTCTTTTGCTTCAATCTGTACGCCATCGATTGTCAGATTAATCATAAGTCTCTACCTCCTACCATAGCTCCACATCCGAAGTGGTCACAACGCAGACAGCGACATGCTTCCTGCATAGCTTCTTCGTGTGTTAAGAACTCTTCTACATGTTCGAAATCTTTCTTGCGGATATTTGCCGGGCGCTCACCAATCTCTGTACGTCCCATAAGATCACGCATATTTTCTTTTGGTTCCGGTACAACAGCTTCACAAGTAAGTGTGTGGTGGTAACCAAGATATTCATCAATATTGTGTGCAGCTACTTTTCCGGCAGCGATTGCACGAATTACAGTAGATGGACCAGTTGCACAGTCTCCGCCGGTGAATACACCAGGGATTTCTTTTACTTCTGTGTCAAGTCCGGCCTGAAGGATATTCCATTTTGCAGGGATACCAAACTCTTCAAATGGAGCGGATACAATATCCTGTCCAACTGCGATCATAATAACATCTGCTTTGAATTCCTGTTTTTCTTTTGCAGCATCCTTTGGTGCCGGTCTGGATCCGCGGTAAGCACTAATCATCTGTGGTTGTGTGATCAGAGATTTACAGTTACCATTTTCATCTTTTGTAATCTCGACCGGAGCCTGCAGTGTTACAAGTGCGATTCCTTCCATAACTGCGGATTCAATCTCGGATTCCAGGGCAGTCATGTCTTTCTGACGACGACGGTAAATGATAGATACTTCTTCTGCGTTACATCTGACAGCACTTCTTGCACAGTCCATAGCAACGTTACCACCACCGATAACAACAACACTTTTGCCAGTGTAATCAGGAAGATTTCCATTTCCAATCTGATCCAGAATATCTACAGCAGATACAACATTTTCGGCGTCAGCACCTTCAATACGAAGTGTCTTACCTGTCTGAGCACCAATTCCAACAAAAATTGCATCATGTTTCTCGTAAATATCTTTGACAGGAATATCTTTTCCGATTGTTGTGTTGTATGTAACATGGATATCACCGCTATTTAAAATCGCACGGATATCTTCATCTAGACGATCTTTCGGAAAACGGTAATTCGGAATTCCATAACGGAGCATTCCGCCAAGTTTGTCATGCGTTTCATATATTTCAATCTTATGTCCCATAAGAGCTAAGAAGTATGCTGCAGTTAGTCCTGCAGGACCACCACCAATGACACCGATGGATTTTCCTGTAGAAGGATTCGGTTTTGGTGTAGCAACTTTGTCGGCTGGCATCATATCAACTGCATATTTTTTCAGTGCACGGATGTTGATCGATGACTCCAGCATCTTTCTTCTGCAGCGCTCCTCACAAGGATGCTCACAGACCATAGCACAGGCTGTCGGGAACGGATTGTCTTTACGGATCAGATTAATTGCTCCGGCGTAATCCTCTTCACCAACTAATGCGATATATCCAGGAATATTTACATGTGCAGGACATAAGGAGATACAAGGTACCTTCTGTCCGATGGATTCCAGACATTTTTTATTTTCAATGTGGCTCTGATATTCGTCTGCAAACAGGTCTAATCCTTTTAAGACCTCATCAGCGGCATTCCAACCGATGGCACAGTCAGCAGATGAACGGATCATCGTAGCCATCATACGGATGTTATCCAAAGTTTTTCCTGTTGCACGGCCATCTAACACTTTCTGCATCAGACGCGCTACAAGTGGAAGACCGTCGCGGCACGGAACACATTTTCCACAAGTCTGGTTTGCAGCCGTACGCAGCATAGAAATCTGCATAGTGATCGGGCAGCTTCCAGGAGGATAAACCTCAACTTTATGAGAAAAATGTCGTGCGATTTCATTCATTTTCACGTCATAACCTGACGGATCAGCAAGATATAATTTGCTCATAATTTTCCCTTTCTAAATTCAATAAAGATTTTTTTAGTCGTCTTTTAAGTAAACGAACCAGTAGGCAAGACCTACCAAAACTACTCCGCCGATAATGTTCCCCAACGTTACCGGAAGAAGATTTTTGGTGAACATAGCTCCCCATGTAAGGCCAGATACGTCAGCGCCGGCAGCAGTTGCAGCTTCAAGATAGGCTGCATTTCCCTTAGCAAAAATACCGGCAGCAATATAGTACATATTGGCTACGCTATGCTCGAATCCACATAAAACGAACATCATGATTGGAAAGAACAATCCGATGATCTTGGAAGACACCTGCTTGGCAGCAAATGAAATCCATACAGCGATACATACAAGGAAATTACATGCAATTCCGCGAAGAAATGCATCGCCAAAGGAGAGTGATACCTTTCCTGCAGCAGTGCTGATCATAGAAGCAGCAAGTCCATTATTGAAAAGACCGGCTTCATGACTGAATACACAGATTGCAGCAACAGCAATACCGCCCACCATATTGCCAAGATATACAACTACCCAGTTCTTCAGCATTCCGCCAAGAGTGATCTCTTTTTTACAGAGCGGAATAACCAGAAGACAATTACCTGTGAACAGCTCACTTCCAGCGAGGAGAACCATAGTCAGTCCTCCCGGAAAGATGCATGCTCCAAGAAACTTGCCTACAGATGCCAACGGAATAGATACAGCGGCTGCAGTAGAAGCAACGCCTCCAAATGCGATAAAGATTCCGGCCAGTATTCCAAGAACGAACATCTTGGCGACCGGAGTGTTTACCTTCCCCTTTCCGATAGCAATGTAATTGTTAGCAATTTCTTTTGGTGAATTCATAACAAATTCCTCCCTTCCCTTAAAATTTTATTTCTAATATATATGATGCTTATGATGCTGGCAAAAAGTTACGTAAAAACATCGTTTGCCCTGATATCATAATATATAGACTTCAAGCTTGTCGCCCGCCGCAAGAGGTTTACTTCCGGCAGGAATGATGGCCAGCAGATCACAATCGCTCATGGAAGAAACAGAACCATTGTGCTGGTTGCTAAGTGGGGTGAAATATAACATACCATTTTTGAAATCTGAATGACCTTTTAAAATTCTAGTCACAGGACTTGATTTTTTAAAATCAACCCCAAGATAAGCAGTTGTCTGTGAAAATGTGATGTCAGATCTTCCCGAGAGTTTTCTCATAAATGGAAAGCCGACACACAACAGACCTGTTGCGGCAGCACCCGGATTACCGGATAAGCCCAGAATGACTTTTCCGTCTTTAAATGCTCCAAGCATTGCACCGCCCGGTTTGAATTTTAACCGGTGGAAGAGAAGGTCACCCCCAATACGACGTATCACTTCCGGCATATAGTCGAAATCACCGGCAGATACACCGCCTGTCGTGATTACGATATCATTGGTCTTGAGGGCTTCAAGTACAGCCCGGCACAGGGAATCCAGATCATCACTGACCGTGTTAAGGTAGTTGGCAGTCATATGATGTTTTTGAATGTAACCGCCTAAAAGATATGGATTCGTGTTATAAATCTTACCGTATTCTAAAGGAGAACCCGTATCCAAAAGTTCGCTTCCGGTACTGATAAGCCCGATGGAGAGCTTTTTATAGACCTCAATTTCAGCTATGCCCTGTCCGGCAATCAGTGCCAGGTCAGAAGCGGTAAGAATTTTGCCTTTTGGAACAAGCAAAGTTCCGGTTGTAACATCTTCTCCAGGAGGAATGATGTTTGCAGAAGTAACGGGCGTTGTTAACGTAACCGTATTCTCAGTAAAGGAAGTGCGCTCATGCATGATAATGGCATCGGCACCTTCCGGAACCGGTGCGCCGGTCATGATCCGTGCAGCTTTCCCTTCTGTGATTGGATAGGTTGGAACACTTCCGGCAGGAATTACCTCGGTAACGTCTAAAGTCACGGGATGTTCCGGTGAAGCAGCGGCTGTGTCAGCCTGACGAAGTGCATATCCATCATATGCGCTTTTGGCAAAAGAAGGCACCGGAATTTTAGCTGTAATATCTTCTGCAATAATTCGTTCAAAAGCATCTTGTAGTAAAATGTGTTCTATCGTCTGAGTTTCTGGTTTTGCCAGATTCAGGAGACAGTCAGATGCTTCTTTTAAAGTCTGAATGTTCATATGTATGTTTTCCTTATTTTTCCTTATATAAATGTATCGATTATTTATAAATGTTTTAAATCTCCGTTATGATAATGTTGTAATATACAGTCAGCGATAGCTTCGATATTATCCCGACAATAAACGGGTGTATCTTGTATCAACTGTTCGGTTGAAAAATCAGCAGTGATATAGGAGATACAATTAGAAGCAGAAGCAAGTAAGCTGTTATTTTGTTCATCACTTCCAGTCAATAATATAAGCTTTGGATAATCGCTCCATTTGAAGCCTTCTAAAAGAACAAGATCAGCATCACCGACAAGCTCCGCAATTGCAGATTCCTGTAAAGGTTCCCGTTTTACAACTAAGTATTTGTCGTTATCATAGACGATGGAAGCACTCACGCCTGCCTGCCAGAACCGATAACTGTCTGTTCCGGGAGAATCAGGTTCGAAAGAATGTCCGTCATGTTTGACTGTGGCGACCTTAAGTCCCCGGTGAATCAGCTCTGGGATCAATCGTTCCATTAAAGTGGTTTTTCCGGAGTTTTTAAATCCGGAAATGGCCAGGCAGCTTTTTGCAGTCAGTTTTTGGTATTCCTCTGGTGTATTGATATTCTGTAGCTGCCAGGAATCTTCTTCTACGTGATAAAAATAAACCTTTAAGTTGTTCAAAGCATCCATGATCCGAAGATTTCCGTTATCTAAGCACCTCTTTAGTACAGGGGTGCAGCTTTTGCGATAAATACCACACAGGGGGTGGATCCGTTCATCTGCCGTGACACAGATAAGTGCATCCGTATCAGAATGTTCCATGACTTCCTGAAGGTGATGTGCCAGTGTTCCGGAAAAAAGAGGAACGTCACAGGGAAGAACGAGCAGCGCATCCGACTCGCAGACAGATAAGGCACTGTAAAGTCCGCTCATAGGACCGCAATCTGAATATCGGTCATCAATCATTGAATAAGGGATTTCCGGATGCCGGGCGGCATCATCGACTGAAACCAGAATCTCAGGAAAATCGCGTAGTTCAAAAATCAGTTTGTCGAGAAATGTTGTTCCATTCAGTCTCAGAGAGGATTTCCGATATCCCATCCGACGGCTTTTTCCTCCTGCCAGTATCAGGCAGCCTGTGTTCATTTGTATCACCTCGTGTTGTATTTATCTATAAACAAGCGCGCTTATAGGCGTTTCTTTCGGTTAATTATAGCATTTGAAATTTAAAACCACAAGGAAAGATATATGTTTCACAGGATTGATAAAATTGGGACGGGTTTTAAATGAAACTAACTAAATTATATTTTAGAAAATATAAGGACGTTTATAAAAAGAAACTATAGAAAAGACGCTGATATTGATAAAAAAATAGCATTGTGACTAATTTGGATAAAAGTATTTACAAAATTTTATCCAAATGTTACAATATGACCGTTACTTATTCTAAAAACAATCGGTAGAGAGGGAAGGAATAAAAAAATGAGTAGATTAACGATCGATACTCCTAGCAGGGCAGACCTTGTTATGGAGCAGCTCTACAAGGATCTTGAGCGCAGAATCGAATCAAGCCCACCGGGATTATGTCCAGTAGACTTGTCTCGCGCATTTTTGGAGTTATGCCATGCTCAGACTTGTGGAAAATGTGTACCTTGCCGTGTCGGTCTTGGTCAGTTGAATCACCTGATCAGAAAGGTACTGAACGGCAACGCAACAATGGAGACACTTGATACTATGGAGCAGACAGCAAAGTCTATTATGGAGTCTGCCGACTGTGCGATTGGATATGAGGCAGCGCATATGGTATATAAGGGACTGATCGGATATCGCGATGATTATATCGAGCATATCAAGAACGGACGCTGTACCTGTACATATAATCAGCCGGTACCATGTGTATCCTTATGTCCTGCACATGTTGATATTCCAGGATATGTAGCGTTAGTTGGGGAAGGACGCTATGCAGATGCAATCCGTCTGATCCGTAAGGATAATCCATTCCCGACAACATGTGGATTTATCTGTGAGCATCCATGTGAGGCAAGATGCCGTCGTAACATGATTGATGATTCTATTAATATCCGTGGCCTGAAACGAGTGGCAGCGGACTTTGCAGGGGAAGTAGAGCCGCCAAAATGTGCACCAGGCACAGGTAAGAAAATTGCTGTATTAGGAGGAGGCCCGGGAGGACTCAGTGCAGCTTATTATCTGCAGCTTATGGGACATCAGACAACGGTATATGAGATGCTTCCAAAGCTTGGAGGTATGCTCCGCTATGGGATTCCGAACTACAGGCTTCCGAAAGACCGTCTGGACGAGGATATCAATGCAATCTTAAAGACAGGAGTAGAAGTGAAATACGGTCTTAAGATCGGTGAAGATATTACAATCCAACAGCTTCGCAGTGAGTACGATGCTGTTCTGATTACAATTGGAGCAAGTACAGATAAGAAACTTGGACTGGAAGGAGAAGATGCAGACGGAGTCATCTCAGCAGTACAGTTCTTAAGAGATGTAGGAAAAGACGAAGCACTTGACCTGACTGGAAAAGAAGTCGCAGTTGTCGGTGGTGGTAATGTATCTATGGATGCAGTCCGTACAGCCAAAAGACTGGGTGCTAAGAAAGTCAGCATTGTATATAGAAGAAGAGTTGCAGATATGACAGCTCTTCCGGCAGAGATTGAAGGAGCGATTGCAGAGGGAATTGAAGTACAGACTCTGAAGGCCCCGGCATCTCTGGATATTGACGAAAATCATCACATTAAAGGAATGTATGTTACACCGCAGATGATCAGCGAGATTAAAGGTGGACGTGCAAGTGTAAAAGCAACAGGAGAGCCAGATCAGTATATTCCATGTGATATCCTTGTTGTGGCAATTGGTCAGAATATTGAGACAGAACATTTCGCAGAAGCAGGAATTCCGGTAGAGCGTGGTAAGATCGTGACAACTGCAGGAGGAGATTTCCTGGATATGCCAGGTGTATTTGCAGGAGGAGACTGTGCAAGTGGTCCGGCTACTGTGATCAAAGCGATTGCAGCAGCAAAAGTTGTAGCTGCCAACATTGATGAATATCTTGGATATCATCATGAGATTTCCTGTGATGTAGAGATTCCGAAAGCAAGCCTTCATGACAGAGTACCTTGCGGACGTGCAGAACTTACAGAGCGCGAGGCATGTGAGAGAGTCTGTGATTTTGAAGGAGTGGAGAACTGCATGACCGAAAAAGAAGCAAAACAGGAAGCCTGCCGCTGTCTGCGCTGCGATCATTTCGGATATGGAATATTTAAAGGAGGCAGAGAAAAATTATGGTAAATCTTACAATAGATGGAAGACAGATTTCAGTAGAAGAGAATACCACAATTATGGAAGCTGCCAGATCCGTTGGTATTCAGATTCCGAGTCTTTGTTATCTCAAAGGCATCAATGAAATAGGCGCCTGTCGCGTGTGTGTGGTAGAGCTGGAAGGAAAAGACAGACTGATCACCGCCTGCAATAATATTTGCAAGGAAGGTATGGTCATTTATACAAATAGTCCGAAAGTCAGAAAGGACAGACGTACAACAGTAGAACTGATTCTTTCTGAGCACGACTGTCAGTGTGTAACTTGTATGAGAAGCGGCAACTGCAGTCTTCAGAAAATTGCAAATGATCTGGATATTTTAGAACTTCCATTTCATCAATATCTGGAACACCAGCCATGGGATAAAACATTTCCACTGATTCGTGATTCTGCAAAATGTATCAAATGTATGCGTTGCGTGCAGGTGTGTGACAAGGTTCAGGGGCTTGGTGTCTGGGATGTAGAAGGAACCGGTTATCACACAACAGTTAATGTGTCAGGTCATAATTCTATCCGAGAGGCAGATTGTGCACTTTGTGGTCAGTGCATTACACATTGTCCTGTCGGAGCACTTCGCGAGAGAAGTGATACGAATGAAGTATGGAAAGCAATTGAAGATCCGGATAAGATCGTGGTTGCTCAGGTAGCACCTGCTGTCCGCGCAGCATGGGGAGAGGAACTCGGACTGGCACCGGAAGATGCAACAGTTGGAAAAATCATAGATGCCCTTAAGAAAATGGGAATAAACTATGTATTTGATACAACATTTTCTGCGGATCTTACGATTATGGAAGAGGGAAATGAATTTGTAAAGAGATTTACAAGTGGTGAATTAAAAGACCGCCCGATGTTCACTTCCTGCTGTCCGGGATGGGTGCGCTTTATTAAGAGTCAGTTCCCACATCTGGTAAAATATCTGTCTTCCGCAAAATCACCACAGCAGATGTTCGGTGCAGTTATGAAGACATATTTTGCAGAGAAGCTGGGCGTAAGTCCGGAGAAGATCTATACGGTATCTGTTATGCCATGCGTGGCTAAGAAGTCAGAGCGTGAGATGGATCTTTATTATGAAGAATATGCAGGACATGATATTGATGCAGTTATCACCACACGTGAGCTGATTCGAATGATTCGTTCTGCACATATCAGCCCACAGACACTGGCAGATGTTGAGAGTGACCGCCCGATGCATGAGGGAACCGGAGCCGGAGTCATCTTCGGTGCAACCGGTGGAGTTATGGAGGCGGCACTTCGGTCTGCTTACTATATCATCAAAGGTGAGAATCCGCCGGCAGAGGCATTTACAGCAGTCAGAAGCCAGGGATTCAATGAAAATGACGGCGTTCAGGAAGCAAATTTCCAGATTAATGATATTACAGTGAGAACTGCAGTAGTCAGCGGACTTGGAAATACAAGAGAATTGATTCGAAAGATCGAATCCGGTGTAGTGCACTATGACTTTGTAGAAGTTATGGCATGTCCGGGAGGATGCGTCGGTGGTGGCGGACAGCCGATCCACGACGGCGAAGAGCGCGCATTTGAACGTGGAAAGAACCTGTATTATCTGGATCGCAATGCGAACCTTAGATTCTCTCATGAGAATCCAGATGTCATTCAGATGTACAAAGAGTACTTTGAGGCACCGATGTCTCACAAAGCTCACATGCTTCTGCATACTGAGCATAAGAAAAATATGTAGAAAAATGCGTAAGAAAAATGCATAAGAAAGATAGGCAGTCTGTGTGTATCATAGTTGGGGGCTTTTGCACCCGACATCATAAAGAAAATGATGGATAAGAGAAGGGGCGTGTGAAAAAACGGAAGTTTTTTCATGCGTCCTTTTTGCATAATGTAGAATTATAATAAAGAGGTAGTTAGAAAACTTGAAATACTCTTGACATTATGCGTCCTTTGAGTATAATCAGAATTAAGAGATTTCATAATATGAAAATAGGTTTTACATAGTGAAACTGTAAAAGGAAAAGGAGAATAAGATCATGAATGAAGTATTAGAGAAGATTCAGAAAATTGGTATTGTACCAGTCGTTGTATTAAATGATGCAAAGGACGCAGAGCCACTTGCAAAAGCTCTTTGCAATGGAGGACTTCCATGTGCAGAGGTTACTTTCCGTACAGATGCAGCAGAGGAGTCAATCCGTATCATGTCTGAGAAATATCCAGAGATGCTTGTTGGAGCAGGAACAGTTCTGACAACAGAGCAGGTAGACCGTGCTGTAGCAGCAGGAGCAAAATTTATCGTAAGCCCAGGACTGAATCCTAAGATTGTAAAATACTGTGTAGAGAAGAATATTCCGATTACACCAGGAATCTGCACTCCAAGCGAGGCTGAACAGGCAATCGAGAATGGTCTTGAAGTTGTAAAATTCTTCCCGGCAGAGCCAGCAGGCGGACTGAAGATGATCAAAGCTATGGCAGCTCCATACACAGGACTGAAATTCATGCCTACAGGTGGAATCAATGCGACAAATGTAAAAGAATATCTTGCATATGACAAGATTCTTGCATGTGGCGGAAGCTGGATGGTAAAAGGAAGTCTTGTAGAGGCTGGAGAGTTCGACAAGATTGAGGCAATGACAAAAGAAGCTGTAGAGATTGTAAAAGAAGTAAGAGGCTAGTCTTATGAAGAAAAAAGCATTTGATCTGCTGACATTAGGAGAGATTCTGCTTCGTCTGTCCCCACCGGACAATGAGCGTATCGTACGTGGAGAGACATTTCAGAAGCAGGTTGGCGGCGCAGAACTTAACGTAGCTTCCGGTGTATCTCTTCTTGGTCTGAGATCCGGTATCATATCAAGAATTCCAGACAGTAGTATCGGTATGTTCGCAAAGAATAAGATCCGATTCTGTGGAGTCAGTGATGATTATCTGGTATACGATACAGGAAAAGATGCAAGATTGGGCGTGTATTACTACGAGAACGGAGCATACCCGAGAAAACCGGGCGTGGTCTATGACAGACAGCATTCGTCCATGACCAGAATTGACATCGATGAATTTGATGACAGTATATATGAATCGACCAGATGCTTTCATACCTCCGGAATTACTCTGGCGCTCAGTGAAGAGTGTCGGAAGACCGGAGTAGAGATGATTAAGAGATTTAAAGAAAAAGGCGCACTCATTTCATTTGACGTGAATTTCCGCCTGAATCTCTGGTCAGGAGAAGAAGCAAGAAAATGTATTGAAGGAATTCTTCCTTATGTAGACATTTTCTTCTGCTCCGAAGACACTGCAAGACTGACATTTGGAAAAGAAGGCAATGTAAAAGAGATCATGGAAAGCTTTGCAGCTGAATATCCAATCTCCGTCATCGCATCCACCCAGCGTACTGTATTAAGTCCAAAGATACATAACTTTACTTCTGTAATTTACGACGCAAAAGCGAAGAAATTCTATGAAGAGAAACCATACGAGAATATCGAAGTTGTAGATCGTATCGGAAGCGGAGATGCTTATTGTTCCGGAGTGCTGTATGGACTTTTGAGAGAAGACGGAGGATGTGCAAGTGCTCTTCGCTATGGAAATGCCAGCAGTGCAGCCAAGAATACTATCCCAGGTGATATGCCGTCATTGGATCGTGAGGAGATAGAGAATATTATCCATGATCACGAGACAGTCGGATATCATAGTGAGATGAATCGGTAAAATTGAATATATAAACTGTAAGAGAATGTGCTAAATCAGGTACATTCTCTTTTTTTGGATATTTGTGTAAGGTGAATCATAATCTCCATGCTGCAGTTTTCTACTTAGCCTGAATGATTTTCTATAGTTGCTGCGTCGTCTATTCACAGCTCTTTCCGTTAACTCGCTTGCTTAAGGCAAGCTCAGACAGAACTTCAAGAGCTGGACTATACTCGCAACTATAACGAAAATCAATCAATGCTAAGTAGAAAATCTGTAGCATGGAGATTGGACTCCCACTGAGACAAATTTGCTACTACTCATCACCCTGAAGAGGTGGGAGTCTTCTCGACTGAGATAAATTAAATACTGATCTCCCGGCGTAAGCCGTCCTGCTTCCAAGCAGTTTATTATTTGGCATTTATTGGAAAACTACAGGATATGAAAAAAGCAGTTCACGGGACATAAGGCATGGAATAATTTTCGTGATAGATGCGAGCATAGCTTGAACTTTCGGAGCATTGTTTGAGCCTGTTCATCAGGCGAGTTTGCGTAGAAAGTTCAAAATAAGCGGCGCAGCATCTATAGGAAATTATTCCGTTTTATGTCCCGTGAACTGCTTTATATAATAATATTTCCAACAAATGACAAAAAATAAACAACAATGTTAAAAAAATATCATTTATATATTGACAAATAATTAACGATAATTTATACTACCAAATGTAAAGAATAAAAGACGTCTAATTAAGCAAACTATAATCCATACTTTTTATTTACAGGAGGGAATCCAGATGGCTAAGAAGAAAGATGTTGTACCGGTATTTGTTGACAATGTGGAAGCGTTGGAAGCGAAGATGCAGGCGATGCGCGAGGCGCAGAAAATCTTTGCCACCTATACACAGGAGCAGGTTGACAAGATTTTTTATGCGGCAGCAGTTGCAGCGAACAAAATGCGTATTCCACTTGCAAAGCAGGCAGTTGAGGAAACCGGACGTGGCATTGTTGAGGATAAAGTAATCAAAAATCACTATGCAGCAGAGTATATTTACAATGCATACAAAGACACAAAGACTTGTGGTGTGATTGAGGAAGATAAAGCATTCGGAATTAAGAAAATCGCAGAGCCAATCGGTCTTGTGGCAGCAGTTATTCCGACAACGAACCCGACTTCAACAGCAATCTTTAAGACATTGATCTGTCTGAAGACGAGAAATGCAATTATCATCAGTCCGCATCCGGCAGCAAAAGCTTCTACAATTGCAGCAGCAAAGGTTGTTCTGGACGCAGCAGTGAAAGCCGGAGCACCGGAAGGAATCATTGGCTGGATCGATGCACCGTCACTGGAACTGACCAATATGGTCATGAAAGAATCTGACATCATCCTTGCAACGGGTGGTCCGGGAATGGTAAAGGCAGCTTATTCTTCCGGAAAACCGGCACTTGGAGTTGGAGCCGGAAATACACCGGTTATTATTGATGACACAGCAGATATTAAACTTGCAGTTAACTCCATCATTCATTCCAAAACATTTGACAACGGTATGATCTGTGCATCTGAGCAGTCCGTAACGGTTCTGGACAGCATTTACGATGAAGTAAAGAAAGAATTTGCATACAGAGGCTGCTATTTCCTGAAAAAAGGAGAAGAACTGAATAAGGTTCGCAAGACGATTATTATAAATGGAGCATTGAACAACAAGATTCCTGGAAAATCTGCATATGAGATTGCAAAACTTGCAGGTGTGGAAGTTCCGGAAAATACAAAGATTCTGATCGGTGAAGTAGAATCCGTAGATATTTCTGAAGAATTTGCACACGAAAAATTATCACCGGTACTTGGAATGTATCGTGCGAAGACATTTGACGAAGCCCTTGAAAAAGCAAAGCGCCTTGTAGCAGATGGAGGATATGGACACACAGCTTCTCTTTATGTACATCCTGCTGAGACAGAGAAAATTGCAAAACATGCGGAAGCTATGAAGACATGTCGAATCCTGATCAACACACCGTCTTCTCACGGCGGAATCGGAGATCTCTACAACTTTAAACTGGCACCGTCACTGACACTTGGCTGCGGTTCCTGGGGAGGAAACTCCGTATCTGAAAATGTAGGTGTAAAACACTTGATCAATATTAAAACAGTTGCAGAGAGGAGAGAAAATATGCTTTGGTTTCGGACTCCGGATAAGGTATACTTTAAGAAAGGCTGCATGCCGGTAGCGCTTGATGAACTTGGAAATGTACTGCACAAAAAGAAAGCATTTATCGTAACAGACAGCTTCTTATATAAGAATGGTTACGTAGCTCCGATCGAGCAGAAACTGGATGAGCTTGGAATCCAGCACACATGCTTCTTCGAGGTGGCACCGGATCCGACACTTCAGTGTGCTGAAAAAGGTGTGGATCAGATGCGTGCATTTGAGCCGGATACGATCATTGCTCTTGGCGGTGGATCTGCCATGGACGCAGCAAAGATTATGTGGGTAATGTATGAGCATCCGGAAGCTGACTTTGAGGATATGGCCATGGACTTCATGGATATCCGCAAGCGTGTATTCACTTTCCCGAAAATGGGCGAGAAAGCTTACTTTGTAGCAATCCCGACTTCTTCCGGAACAGGTTCCGAGGTGACACCATTTGCCATTATCACAGATGCTGAGACAGGCGTAAAATGGCCAATTGCAGATTATGAGCTTCTTCCGAATATGGCAATTGTAGATGTAGATAACATGATGACTCAGCCAAAAGGGCTGACCAGTGCATCTGGTATCGATGTTATGACTCATGCAATTGAGGCATATGTATCTATTATGGCGACGGATTACACAGACGGACTTGCCCTCAAGGCAGCAAAAGCAGTATTTGAGTATCTGCCGAGAGCATACGACAATGGTGCAAATGATCCGGAGGCCAGAGAGAAGATGGCAAATGCTTCCTGTATGGCTGGAATGGCATTTGCGAATGCGTTCCTTGGACTGAACCACTCCATGGCACATAAACTTGGTGCATTCCACCACCTGCCACATGGAGTCGCAAATGCAGTGATCCTGACAGAAGTCATGAGATACAATGCTGCAGAAGTGCCGACAAAAATGGGAACATTTTCACAGTATCAGTATCCACATGCACTGGCAAGATACGCTGAAATCGGCCGCTTTGTAGGCTGCCAGGGAAAAGACGATGCAGAAGTATTTGAAAACTTTATCGCAAAACTGGAAGAGCTGAAAGAAAAAATCGGTATTAAGAAGTCCATTCACGAGTACGGCATTGATGAGAAATATTTCATGGACACACTGGACGACATGGTGGAGCAGGCATTTAACGATCAGTGTACAGCAGCAAACCCAAGATATCCACTCATGAAAGAAATCAAAGAGTTATACTTAAAGTGCTGGTAAGGAGGTAAATGTGATGAAACTTACGAATCCGGAATTAATTGTGAAACGTTCTTATAAGGAAGTCTACAAGGACGGGGATAAGATTGTAAAAATATTTGAAAAAGATCACCCGAAGTCAGCCGTCTTTAATGAGGCGCTGAATACCGTTCGAGTCGAGGAGGCGGGACTGGATATTCCGAAACTTGATGAGGTCACACAGATCGATGAAAAATGGGCACTTGTTATTGAGTGTCAGGCAGGCGAGACTCTGGAAACAGTCATGGAAAAGGATCCGGATAATCTGGAAAAATATATGGCAGAGTTCGTAGATCTTCAGCTTCAGATCCACGCAAAGACGGCTCCGATGCTTACGAAACTGAAAGACAAACTGGCAAAACAGATCAATCAGTTAAAAGAACTGGATGCGACCCAGAGATATGAGCTTCTGGTACGTCTGGAGAGCATGCCGAAGCATACAAAAGTATGCCATGGAGACTTTAATCCAAGTAATGTCATCGTAGGCGAGGACGGCAAGCTGACAGTTGTAGACTGGGCACATGTTACCCAGGGAAATGCCAGCGCAGATGCGGCACTTACTTACCTTCAGTTCGCACTGAAGAACCGTGTGGCAGCAGAGATGTATCTGACTATGTTCTGCAAGAAGAGTGACACTGCGAAACAGTATGTACAGCAGTGGTTCCCGATTGTTGCAGCAGCACAGCTTGAGAAGAACAATGAGCTTGAGAAGGATTTCCTGATGAAGTGGATCGACGTCATGGATTATCAATAAAAATATTTGACATAGAATAAGCAGACTGATATATAATTTGATTAAAATAAATAATAAAGCATATATAAGAAGATATATTGACAAACTTCTATGTATAATGTAAAGTGTGAACAGAACGAAACCGGTACGAAAGTTCGTGCCGGTTTTTATAAAACTAAGACATAGAGATATTTCTATATTTCTATATAATGAATTGTTTATAGAAATATCTAATGTTTAAAAGGAGACGTTATGGGTGCGATTAAGACAGGCTGGGATTTTTTTCAGGACCAGATATTAGGTATGCACTGGCTGAAAGATCTCATAGGAAATCTGCTTGTAAAGGCAGGAATGGGGGAGAGTAGATTCCCCGGTGAATTTTTACATTTTTTTATTTATGATGTGATTAAGATTTTTGTACTGCTTGCGGTGCTTATTTTTCTGATTTCTTATATTCAGAGTTATTTTCCGCCGGAGAGAAGTAAGAAGATTATGGGAAGATTCCATGGTATCTGGGCGAACATTATCGGGGCATTGCTTGGAACGGTGACACCGTTCTGCTCCTGTTCTTCAATCCCAATCTTTATGGGATTTACAAGTGCGGGACTGCCACTTGGTGTGACATTTTCATTTCTCATATCTTCTCCAATGGTAGATCTTGGATCACTGGTTCTGCTTATGAGTGTGTTCGGTGGCAAAATTGCATTTGCATATGTGATAGTAGGACTGATTGTGGCGGTCGTTGGAGGCACTTTGATTGAGAAACTTCATATGGAAGATCAGGTGGAGGAGTTCATCAGACAGGCTCAGAATGTGGAGATTGAATCCCAAAAGCTGACGGTAGGAGACAGAATGAATTATGCAAAGAATCAGGTGGTATCCACCGTGAAGAAAGTTGCACCATACATTTTTGTTGGAGTAGCAATTGGGGCGGCAATTCACAATCTGATTCCGGAGCATATAGTTCGAAGCATATTAGGAGAGCAGAAGTGGTATGCGGTGCCGCTGGCAACGGTAGTCGGAGTACCAATGTATGCGGATATTTTTGGAACGATACCGGTCGCAGAAAGTCTGCTGGCAAAAGGGGCAGGGCTTGGAACAATCCTGGCATTTATGATGTCTGTGACGACTATTTCATTCCCGTCACTGGTGATGTTGTCAAAAGCAATCAAGAAAAAGCTACTTGCAATATTTATCGGAATTGTGTGCATGGGAATTGTCATTGTAGGATACCTGTTTAATATATTTGGATATATGCTATGATAAAGATACCAGAAGATTTTTGAACAGTCAGGAAGGTGATTAGATCATGGATGATAAAGTGATGATAGATTATGCAAAATATGCCCGTATATTTAAGGTAATGTCAAACCCAAAGCGTCTGAAAATTATAGATATGCTTTCCGAAGGGGAACTTTGTGCATGCAAGATTCTGGAAGAGTTTCACATCACGCAGCCAACGTTATCTCATGATATGAAGGTAATGTGTGACCTTGGAATTGTGAAAGCGAGAAAAGAAGGAAAGTGGATGCAGTATTCACTGGATATAGAAGTTTTAAATGATGTGTATAAGACAGTCGGAAGACTTATGATACCAGGAGCTTATGCGGGACTTTTAAATTGTAATTGTAATACAGAAAGGAAGAATGAGAAGAATGAATCAGATTAAATTATATTTTCTGACAGGTTTTTTGGGATCAGGAAAGACAACACTTTTAAAGAATCTTTTAGAGAATATGGAAGGAACGAAAGTAGGAGTCATTCAGAATGAGCTTGGAAAAATCAGCATTGACGGAACAGTACTACAGAATGATGACATTCACATGGTAGAGCTGAATAGAGGATCTATTTTCTGTAGTTGTCTGCGACTTTCTTTTGTCGATGCGCTTGCGAAGATGTCACAGCAGGGATTGGAATATGTATTTGTTGAAAGTTCCGGTTTTGGAGATCCTTCCAATGCGGAGGAGATTCTGGAAGCTACAAAAGTACTGGTTGGGGAAGTATATGATTTCCGTGGCTGTATCTGTCTGGTGGACTGCTACAATTTTCTGGATCAGCTGGAGGATGAAATTACTATCGACCGTCAGTTAAAGCACTGCAACCTTGCAGTACTGACAAAAGTGGATCTTGTGGATCGAGAGAAGATTGAATTGATTAAAGAAAAAGTACAGGAGATTAATCCGGTCTGCCCAATTACAGAGAGTGAGAATGGCAATATTAAACGTTCATTTTATGATATGGATCTGATGAAGTATCAATGGGCAGAATGCGAGGAGACAACCAACTCAGCAGAGACAAAGCCAAAGACATTTTCCATGAACTTTACAGGAGAGATTGAAAAAGACAAACTGAGTGCGTTCCTTGAAAAAATTGAGCCAAATGTTTACCGCGCTAAAGGATTTTTCAAGGTTCAGAGTGAAGGCTGGGAAAAGGTTGATGTTGTTGGCAAGAAGCTGGATTATGCTCCATATGAAGAACAGGAACAGTCAGAGCTTGTATTTATATCCAAGATTGGAATCGCACTAATCCGGGAGATCAAAGAGGCATGGGATGAGTATGTCGGACTCCCGATGAAGCTGAATAATTAGGAGCCACATGGAAGTTTAGATGAGTCAGACAGGAGACAGAGTATGAATATAAAAGTAATTGGCAGTGGATGTGAGAACTGCGATAAGACGAATGCGATTGTGAAGGAATGTGTAGAAGAACTAGGAATTGATGCCGAGATTGAGCGTGTCGCAGATCTGGTAGAGATTGTAAAACTTGGAGTTATGGCAGCACCGTCTGTGATGATTGACGGGAAGCTTGTGATAGCAGGGCAGGTACCATCCAAGAAGCAGATGCTGAAGGTATTAAAAAAGTAAAGAAAATTGAAAAAACATATGCATCATGGTATCATAAATTTATGTTAATGCTGTGTGGAAGAACAGATTAAACATTCCGGTTGGTATTTCTGATTTTAGAGAAATAATATGCTCCCCTTTTATTAGTTATAAGAACTGGTAGAAGGGGAGTTTTGAAAAGAACTGTTCAATTGCTTGTTGGAGTTTATATGTATGTGCTTAAAAAGGAGAAGTAAGAAAATGAACATCAGGATGATCGGTTTTGATCTGGATGGTACCCTTCTGACAACAGAAAAAGTCCTGACAGAGAGGACAAAAAACGCACTTAAAAAAGCGGCGGATCAGGGATCCGTTTTGGTGCCGGCAACGGGGCGTCCTTTATGTGGACTTCCAAAGGAACTTCTGGAGCTTCCGTTTATAAAATATGCAGTGACAGCCAATGGTGCCAGAATTTTGGAGACAAAAACAGAACAAGTTTTATCAGAAATGTTAATTTCGGTAGAAAAAGCGCACGAAATATTGGATATTTTCTCAGATTATGATACACTACGAGATGTGTATTACGATGGAATCGGTTACTCAGAGAAAGAGAAGCTTGCCTATATTCAGGACTATGTCATGACAAAGGCCATGGGCGAATATATTCTTAATACTCGTGTTCCTGTTGAAAGTGTAGAAGAGAAGTTTGAGACAGAGAATCGAGGGGCAGATAAAGTACAGGCTTTGTTCCGATACCAGACTGACAAGGAAGAAGCATGGAAGCGTATCCGTAAAGTGACAGGAGTGGAAGCAACCGGAGCATTGGAGAATAATATAGAGGTCAATGCAGAAGGTGTCCATAAAGGGATGGCTCTTTTGAAACTGGGCGAGATATTCGGGATCAGTCGTGAGGAAATTGCAGCCTTTGGTGATGGATCCAATGATACGATGATGCTTAAGACAGTCGGAATGGGAGTCGCTATGGCGAATGCAATGCCGGAAGTGAAGAAAGCAGCAGACAGATTGACAGATTCCAATGATGAAGAAGGCGTGGCAAGATTCATAGAAAAATACATATTAAAAACTGAATAGGAGGGTAACTAATGTTAGACGTATTGAAAGTCATTTTACTCGGAATCGTGGAAGGAATCACGGAGTGGCTTCCGGTCAGCAGTACAGGACATCTGATTCTGGTGGGGGATGTTTTAAAACCGGGACTCAGTGATGCTTTTATGGAGATGTTCAACGTAGTCATCCAGCTTGGTGCTATTATGGCGGTCGTTGTTCTGTATTTTCATAAGTTGAATCCGTTTTCACCAAAGAAGACTCAAAAACAGAAGCTTTTGACCTGGCAGATGTGGATCAAAGTATTGATTGCCTGTGTACCGGCCGCTGTAGTGGGATTGCTTTTCGATGATATTCTGGATAAGATTTTTTATAAGCCGCTTCCGGTAGCTGTGATGCTGATTGTATATGGTGTACTATTTATTATAGTAGAAAACCGTAATGAAGGAAGAAAACCGGCTGTCCACAGAATCTCTGAACTGGATATTAAGATGCTGTTGTGGATCGGTGCTTTCCAGATGCTGGCCCTGATACCAGGAACTTCAAGATCAGGTGCAACAATTGTCGGCGCGCTGATCATCGGAGTATCCAGAGAAGTGGCAGCTGAGTTCACATTTTTCCTGGCAATTCCGGTCATGTTCGGAGCAAGTGCACTGAAGCTTATCAAATTCGGATTCCACTTTACAGCAGCAGAATTCGGATTCCTGATGCTTGGCTGTGTAGTTTCTTTTGGAATGTCTGTTATTGCGATTAAGTTCCTGATGAACTATATCAAGAAGAATGATTTCAAAGTATTTGGATATTATCGAATCATATTAGGTGCACTGATTATTCTGGTAGCACTATTTAAGATGTTGCTTGGATAAAAATGGGCTTGAGTTTTAGCTGAAACGTGTTAAAATATGTATTATGCAATAAATATGTATAATCATGCAGAATAAAATTTTAGGAGGACAGGGTTATGAAAATGAAAAAATTAACCAGCGTACTTTTGGTTGCAGCATGTGCGCTTTCATTAGTAGCATGTGGCGGATCAGGAGACAAAAAGGACAGCTCCAAGGGCGGTTCATCATCAAAAACAGCAAAGGTTATCGATATTGACCTTACAAATGAAGAGTATGCATTCGGAGTAGATAAGACTCAGCCAGAGCTTCTTGAGAAGACAAATGCATTTATTGAGAAAATTAAAGGTGACGGAACATTAGATAAAATCTGTGACAAATATTTTGGAAGCGGAGAGCCAGAGGCAGTTGAATCTGCAAAACTCGACAGCTCCAAAGATCAGCTTGTAGTAGCTACAAATGCAGCATTTGAACCGTTTGAGTATACAAAGGGAGACAGCTACTACGGAATCGATATGGAGATCGCTAAGCTTCTTGCTGATGAGCTTGGAAAAGAGCTTGTAATTGAGAACATGGATTTCGATGCAGTATGTCTGTCTGTAAGCCAGCAGAAATGTGATATTGCTATGGCAGGTCTTACAATCAATGAAGAGAGAGAAGAGTATGTAACATTTACAGATTCTTACTATTCAGCATCACAGAGACTGATCGTACCAAGCGACAACACTACATTTGATGACTGCAAGAGCGCAGATGATGTAGCAGCACTTCTGGCTAAGACAAAGAAATCTGATAAGATTGGTGTTCAGGCCGGAACAACAGGTCAGTATTATGTAGAAGGAAGCGAGGACTGGGATTTCCCTGGACTTCCTGCAGAGTGTGTAACATATAAGAGTGGTTCCCTTGCAGTTCAGGATATGCTCAATGGAAACATCACATATGTAATCATCGATGCAGCACCTGCATCAGCTATTACAGAATCTATCAACGAGATGCAGTAATTCTCAAGTGATAGATTAGAAGAAGAGAGAGATTATGGGTAATTTTGATCAGAAAGTAAACAAGTTTATAGAGATTTTTGTGGAACAGAATGGTTATGCAAAAGTAATTCAGGGTCTGCAGAATACACTGTTAATTGCAGTGACAGGTTTAATCATTGGTATCATTGTTGGAACTTTGATTGCAACAGTGCGTGTACTTCCAAAGTATAAAACATTGCCAAAAGTATTGAATGGCATCTGCAGCTTTTATGTAGCACTGTTTCGTGGAACACCTATGGTAGTTCAGCTGTTGGTATTTTATTATGTACTTCTTCCAATCATCGGACTGAAAATTACAGGAGTACAGGTAGCCATGCTTGTATTCGGACTCAATAGTGGTGCATATATATCAGAAATTATGCGAAGTGGAATTCAGTCTGTGGATTCCGGACAGATGGAGGCCGGTCGTGCAGTTGGCTTAAGCTTTGGGACAAGCATGATGAAAATCGTGATTCCACAGGCAGTAAAAAATATTCTCCCGACTCTTGGAAATGAGTTTATTTCCCTGATCAAGGAGACTTCAGTTGTAAGTTTTGTAGGAGCAGCAGATCTCTATGTTGCATTTAACTATATTGGAAGTAACAGCTATGAATTCATGGTTCCGTACCTGGTAATGGCACTGATTTATATTGCACTGGTATTGATTATTTCCTTACTGATAAAATTGATGGAAAGGAGCCTGAAGAAGAGTGATAGACGTAATTAATCTGAAAAAAAGCTTCGGTGATGTCGAAGTGTTAAAAGGCATCGATATAACCATCAATAAAGGGGACATCGTAGCAATTATCGGACCGTCCGGTTCCGGTAAGAGTACATTCCTAAGATGTCTGAACTGTATGGAAGATCCGACGTCCGGACAGATTATTTTTAACGGTGTAGATATTGCAGATATGAAGGTGGATATTAATATTCACCGCCGTCATATGGGAATGGTATTCCAACATTTTAATCTGTTCAATAATAAGACAGTCATTGAGAATATTATGCTTGCACCGGTTTACACAAGATGCCAGGATCTTAAAAAAGCAAAGAGAAAGAAATTATTCGGAAAAGGTGGGGCAGATGCATCACTTACAAGTCTGACAAAAGAGCAGATCAAGAAAGAAGAGAAGGAAAAGGCAATGTCCCTTCTTAAGAGAATCGGTCTGGAAGATAAGGCAGATGTATATCCGTCAACGTTATCTGGTGGACAGAAACAGCGTATTGCGATTGTCCGTGCACTTGCTATGGATCCGGATGTCATTCTTTTTGATGAGCCGACATCAGCACTTGACCCAGAGATGGTAGGTGAAGTACTGGAACTGATGAAGCAGCTTGCAAGCGAAGGAATGACCATGGTAGTTGTAACACATGAGATGGGATTTGCAAAAGAAGTGGCTTCCAGAGTTGTATTTATCGACGAGGGAGTTATTAAAGAAGAAGCGGCTCCGAAAGAGTTCTTTGAAAATCCGAAAGATGCACGATTAAAAGAATTTTTATCAAAAGTATTATAAGAAATTATAAAAAAGATATAAAGAGACAGAGTGGAAAGAAATCCATCCTGTCTCTTTTTGCGTATGTGAAAATGCGGTATAGTAGAAACAACAAAGTTATCACAGATGAAAACGCCTATTAGACATAGAAAGAGGCAACAGAAAAGAACAATATTGACACCAAGGAGGAAATATAATTATGGCTTTTTTTGACAGAATGAAAGATTCACTTACAACAGCAGGACAGGAAGTTTCTCAGAAGGCGAAGAATGCAACGGAGAATGTCAGATTGGGAAATTTGATCAAAAACAATGATAAGATGGTAGATAAATTGCTTTACCAGGTTGGTCTGAAATATTATGAAGCACATGGACAGGAAGAGGGAACAGAATATCAGGAGTTATTTGCAGAGATTAATCGTCTGAAATCAGAAAATGCGGCATATCAGCAGGAGTTGGATAATCTGGCAGCTACAAACAAATGTCCGCAGTGTGGATTTGGTAACAACGCAGGTGCAAAATTCTGCATTAGTTGTGGAGCTCCACTGAATCAGACTCCGGTTGCACCGGCACAGTCAGCACCTGGAAAATGTTGTGACAAATGTGGAGCTTTGAATGATGCGGAAGCCCTATTCTGTACGGAGTGTGGAAATCGATTAAATACACAGCCGGCGCAGCCAATGACCTATACAGTGCCGGAAGCAGACGAGGTAGTTGAAACGACAGTAGCAGAGGCTATGCCAGAGGAATTTGAATCCGAGAAAGTTGACTCAAAGGAAGTTGACTCAAAGAAAGTTGACTCAGAGGAAACAGTGACTGAAGTAGACGATACGCAAGAGCCGGTAACAGAAAAAATCCGGCATGCTGTGCAAAATGTGGAGCACCATTGGAAGAAGATGCGTTATTCTGTACATCATGTGGAGCAAGAGTTTAGGGGAGTTCTAAAGAAGCTGAAATTCGGTTAAAAGAGACTGTCGGAGGCATTCTTGAAAAAGAAGATAAGGAAGAGAGTAAGGAGGAACAGCTATGGCAAAATTTTGTTCAAAATGTGGCAATGAGCTGAAAGAAGGAGCAAGGTTCTGTTCTGTGTGTGGAAACCCGGTAAAGCAGGTACAGAGCGCACAGAGTGAGGAAAAGTTGAAAGAACAGATTGTCCGATATGATGAAAGCTGGCTGGCAAGTAACATCAATGAAGCATTGTATAAATCCGTACTCACACCGGAACTACTTACATATATTGTTGACGATATAAAGATAAAAAGCGTAGAAAATACAGAAGATACAACGACAATTTCAGTGAGTGCAAAATTGCGCAGGACTATTTTGGAAAATGATCAGCATATTGTCGTGAAAAACGAAAAAGAAAATTGGACGCTTTCAAGAGCACTACATCCTAATCGATTAAAATCAAAAGGACAGGACATTGTAATAGAAAAAGAATGCCCAAGCTGTGGCGCCAATTATGTTCCGGATGAGAAAGGCTGCTGTTCCTATTGTGGATATAGTTTGAAAGTTGATAACTCAAAGTGGAAAATGAATGCCAGTGAGAAAAGAAATATGTCTACTATAGTATAGTCGAAAGTAATATATTAATAAAATGTTTGACATAGAATAAGCAGACTGTTAATATAATATTAGAAAAGGTGCTACTGATGACGGTTCGCCTGATTTGTTAAGTAAAAAAAATAACCGCTCAACTTGTCAGGTTAGGGGCGGTTATTTTTGCGTCTTGGAATCATGCCACGCAAAGCGAACCGCCATCAACACGTCAACGTGTAGTAGCACCTAAAAATATTCTAACAAAATAAATACGTATTATCAATATATAGTTTTGAAACAATAAATAATAATACTGATAGTATTGAAGATGTTGTAAAATGGCTTGCAAAGCAGTGGAAGTCGTAAAGTAGAATAAGAAAGAGGACATCGACCTAACTACTATGCAATGAATCTGAGACATAAAAGGGCATGTGAAAAAACAAAAATTTTTTCACATGCCCTTTTTATATCTATAGATGGAGAGCAACAAAATCATATTAATGGTGGGATTCAATCTATTTCAGATATAGTTTCTAGTAGGATTACAGAAATGCGCAGAAGAATATGTTATACATTGCATGGCGTGCATTTCCTAAATCCATTTGTTATTATAGTGCTCAATATATTATATTCATCTACAATAACAGTAAATTTTCATTATATTTGAAATTTGTAATCATAGAATAAATCTATAATTACAAACAATTATTCGCTTTAACGATTTAACAATAAAAGATGAAAGTGATAAAATAATTAATTATAATAAAAGATATGTCAGATAAATCGGGTGATAAAAACATATGATGTGATAGGTGGTGCGCAAAAAGTTGAATTGTGAAACAGAAAAAACTAATCCATTTCTGATAGTAAAAGATATCCAGAAAAGTTTTCATCATATACAAGCTTTGCGAGGGGTGTCTATGACAGCTTACGAGGGAGAAGTTTTAGCCATAGTGGGGGATAATGGAGCTGGAAAATCTACATTGATTAAAATTATGTCAGGAGTATTGAGCCCTGACGCTGGAATAATACAGATTAGTGGCGAACGATATAAAAGATTAACACCTAAATTGGCAGGTGAAATAGGTGTATCTACAGTATATCAAGATTTGGCATTAGGAAATACGATGGATGTGACAGCCAATTTGTTTTTGGGGGAAGAAATATCTAAATTTGGTTTTTTAAAGAAGAAGGAAATGAATAGACAGGCTGAAAAATTGTTAATAGATTTAGATATTAATATTCCAGATGTAACAGTTCCTGTAGGAAATTTGAGTGGTGGTCAAAGACAAGGTGTTGCTGTTGCGAGACTCGTACATAGAGGTGGCAAATTATTGATTTTTGATGAACCTACAGCAGCGATGGGAGTAAATGAATCTAATGCAGTTTTAAGATTGATAAAGCGATTAGCCAATCAGGGATATGCAGTTATAGTGATTAGTCATAATATGCCTCAGGTATTTCATGTATCTGACAGAATTTGTGTTATGAGACAAGGTAGGGTTATGAAAGAATTAAAAACAGTAGATACAACAATGGATGAAGTAGTATCGTTAATAACTGGTTCATTAAACGTGGAATGATGGGGGCTATTATAATGAAGAAAAGTAAATTAAAAGAATATTCATACACATTTATTTTACTTGGAGTTTTATTAGTAGTTATTTTTATTATGGCTATAATGTCTCCATATTTTTTCTCATGGAAAAATTGCAGAAATATTTTAAATCAATCCGCAATTTATTTGGTACTTTCGATAGGTATGACGTTTGTAATCTGTGCTGGACAGATTGATTTATCAGTTGGAGCAATTATTGGATTTTCTGGAGTATGTGTGGGATTACTTTTAAATCAAGGTGTTTCTCCGATATGGGCGATTTTAATACAATTGCTAATAGGTGTAATAGTTGGAATAGTAAATGGAATTTTTGTGGCATATGGAAAGATTAATTCGTTTATTGTAACGTTGGGCATGATGACTATTTTGAGAGGAATAACATTAATTTTAACCAATTCGAGCTCAGTATTTGGATTTGGAAATATTATTACATTTATCGGGAGTGGAAAAATAGGACCGGTAAATATGCCAATTATTCTATCATTGGTTATAGCAACAGTGGGAGGGGTGCTTTTACATCGGACGACCTTTGGAAATTATTGTTTATTTATAGGAACCAATGAAATTGCATTGAACAGGTCAGGGGTAAATGTAAAAAAATATAAAATAATAATTTTTGCGCTTTGTGGGCTGTGTGCAAGTGTGGCTGGATTA
>QWCV01000867.1_pt1 | contig 32366 bp, 24 predicted proteins | sample 1972621 | NCBI WGS metagenome assembly QWCV01 (sample SAMN09866699, study PRJNA288562) | Human gut metagenome isolate pre2_stool, whole genome shotgun sequencing... | isolation source: gut | host: Homo sapiens | place: USA: California | reverse complement strand
TCTCTGTCGAGACGCCGCCTGGAGCGGGAGGACGAGGCGTACAAGTCCTACGGCGTTCTGAAATATGCGCGCCGGATGACGCTCAAGGAAGCGATGACATTTCTATCTCATGTCTGGGCGGGCATCGCGGACGGGCTGTTAAAACCGGCAGAATTTGTGAGCATTTACCGCCTGATGATCGGCATCCAGCCGGCAAACTTACAGAAACGTTCGAGCAAGCCGCTGGGACGTGAGGAACTGGAGGCAGAGCGGGCGCGATATCTGCGGGAGGAACTGCCGAAGCTGGTGTAAAGTAAAAAGAAACAGGAGGAACAGTAAAATGATCGATCGTTTTACTCAGAAAGCCAGAGAAGCGATCCGTCTGGCAGTCGAGACAGCGCAGGAGCTGGAACACGGCTATGTGGGGACGGAGCATCTGCTTTTAGGACTGATAAAAGAGGGAACTGGCGTGGCGGCAGCGGTTCTGGCAGAACATGATGTGACAGAAGAGCGTGTCATGGAACTGATGGAGCGTCTGATAAGCCCGGCAGTGGCGACTCAGGTAGAGGGACAGATTGAGTATACGCCGGGAGCGCGCGCCGTGCTGCAGGCGAGTTATGATGAGGCGGTTTTTTTCAAAGCGCCTCTGATTGGAACGGAGCACATCCTGATTGCCATCATCAAGGATGGAAAATCAACTGCGTGCCGTTTACTCAATACAATGAATGTTAATATTCAGAAATTATATGTGGATCTGATGGGGGCTATGGGCGATGACGCGCCGTCCGAGGCAGCGGAAGATGCGGCAGCAGGACGGGTGCGCCCGGAGAAAGGCAATACACCGAATCTGGACAATTTCAGCCGGGATCTGACCCAGATGGCGCGGGACGGAAAGCTCGATCCAGTCATCGGCAGGGAACGGGAAATGAAACGTGTTATTCAGATTTTAAGCCGCCGGACGAAGAATAATCCGTGCCTGATCGGGGAACCAGGCGTCGGAAAGACGGCGGTTGTGGAAGGTCTGGCACAGTTCATTGTTTCCGGCAATGTACCGGAGACGATCGCGAAAAAGCGGGTTGTCAGCCTCGATTTGTCCGGCATGGTCGCAGGATCCAAGTACCGCGGTGAGTTCGAAGAGCGGATTAAGAAGGTACTTGCCGAGGTGCGGGAGAGTGGAAATGTGCTCTTGTTTATTGACGAGATTCACACGATCATCGGCGCAGGCGGCGCGGAGGGCGCGATCGATGCCTCCAATATCCTGAAACCGTCGCTGGCGAGGGGCGAGATTCAGCTCATTGGTGCGACGACGCTGGAAGAATACCGCAAATACATCGAAAAAGATGCGGCCTTGGAACGCCGGTTTCAGCCGGTTATGGTGGATGAGCCGACGGAGGCGGAATCCATCGAGATTTTGAAGGGGCTTCGCAGCCGCTATGAGGAACATCACAAGGTAACGATCCAGGATGAGGCGCTGGTGGCAGCGGTGCGCCTGTCTGCCCGCTATATCAATGACCGTTTCCTGCCGGATAAGGCGATCGATCTGATCGATGAAGCATCCTCGAAGCTGCGTCTGACTGTATATACGGAGCCGGAGGAGATCAAAAAGCTCGAAGTGGAGATCAAAAAACTCGAAGGCCAGAAGGAAGAGGCGATCAAGGCTGAAGCCTATGAGAAGGCCGGTGAGATCAAGAAGAAGCAGCAGAAAAAGCAGGAAAAGATTGAAAAGATTCGTGAAAAATGGGAAAAAGAGAAAAATTCACGCAAGTTAGTGGTCGGTGAAAATGAGATTGCGGACATTGTTTCTGATTGGACGAAGATCCCGGTTCGCAAGCTGGCAGAAGAAGAGTCAGAGCGGCTGTTGAAACTGGAGTCCATTCTGCATGAGCGCGTGGTCGGACAGGAGGAAGCTGTATCCGCCGTGGCGCGTGCGATCCGCCGTGGTCGTGTGGGACTCAAGGATCCGAAGCGGCCGATCGGTTCGTTTCTGTTCCTAGGGCCGACGGGTGTCGGAAAAACAGAGCTTTCCAAGGCACTCTCGGAGGCGATGTTTGGCACGGAAAATGCGATGATCCGCGTTGATATGTCGGAGTACATGGAGAAACACAGCGTTTCCAAGATGATCGGTTCGCCGCCAGGATATGTTGGCTACGAGGAGGGCGGGCAGCTCAGCGAGAAGGTGCGTCGCAATCCATATTCGGTTATTCTCTTTGATGAGATTGAAAAAGCGCATCCGGATGTATTTAACATTCTGCTGCAGATCCTCGATGACGGGCACATTACGGACGCACAGGGACGGAAGGTGGATTTCAAGAACACGATTCTGATTATGACCTCCAATGCGGGCGCTGAAAATATTATTTCCCCGAAGCGGCTTGGATTCTCGTCGGAGAGCGGTGAGAAAGCGGATTATGCGTTTATGAAAGAGCGCGTGATGGAGGAAGTGCGCCGGATGTTTAAGCCAGAGTTTTTAAACCGAATCGATGAGATTTTAGTATTCCATCCTCTGACGAAGGAGAATATCAAGACGATCGCGGGCATTCTGTTGCGCGGCATCAAGAAAAGGACGGAGGATCAGCTTGGAATGACGCTCACGATCACAGATGATGCGATCGATTTTCTGGCAGACAAGGGATATGATTCCAAATATGGTGCAAGACCGTTGCGCCGGACGATCCAGACGCAGATCGAGGATCAGCTTTCTGAGAAGATCCTGGAAGGCACGATCCGGAAAAAAACAGAGGTTCGGATTGAAAAAGATGGCGATCAGCTGAAATTTGAGACGGTCTAAAGGGCTGGAAGCGAAAAGACTGGTAAACCCGGTCGAAGTGTGTTAAAATGATACTACTGAGTAACTGTGTAAGTGCGGAGCAGTTGCGATATTGATTAAAAGGATACTAGGAGGATAAAGCATTATGCCAGTAGTTAGCGAGTTAATCCGCATCGAGGATGACGGAACCATCAGTTTTGGCAATTATATGTTAGCAGCAAAGTCCAAGCTGCAGGATTTTGAATTTCAGGGCGATCTTTATAAGGTAAAAACATTCGGCGAGATTACCAAGCTGGAGCGCAACGGAATGTTCGTATATGAGTCGGTACCGGGCACGGCAGTCAATCATTTCCAGGCGGGAGATACTTCCGTACAGTTTTCGGTTGAGGGCGAGAAGGATGCTCAGATTACCATTCAGTTAGAGGATGAGCGTGAGTATGAGGTATATGTAGACGGCGTATCGGTTGGTGGCATGAAGACCAACGTCAGCGGCAAACTGGTACTGAGCGTGGAGCTGAACCCGGGCAAGGCAACCGCAATCCGAATTGAAGCCAGATAAGGAAAGGAAAAACAAAACGTTACGTACAAGTTACAATGCGTGAGATGAAAGCTGCTGCATGGCAGGAATGGCGGGCGTGTGCGCCGGAAGCCGGTTTCCGCCATGCAGCAGCTTTTTGTGTAATAAGAAATATGAGAAGAAGTGTCTGGAAAGGAATCAGCATGGCAAAGGCAAAATCAACGGGATTTTTCTGCAGGGAATGCGGTTATGAATCTTCCAAATGGATGGGGCAGTGCCCGGCGTGCAAGGCGTGGAATACGATGGTGGAAGCGCCGTCCGCACCAGCATCATCCGGTACGGCAGCAGGGCGGTATGCGGCAGCGGCTTCGCTGACGGCGGCACCGGGGAAACGGGTTGGTGCGCAGGCAAAGCCGGTCAGTTTAGATGAAATTGAGCTTTCCGATACGGATCGGACGAGAACCGGATTTGCAGAACTTGACCGGGTGCTTGGAAGCGGTGTGGTGCGTGGCTCCCTGGTGCTGGTCGGCGGAGATCCGGGAATCGGAAAATCAACCCTGCTTCTGCAGGTCTGCCGGAACCTGGCAGGACAGGAACAAAAGGTTTTATACGTCTCCGGCGAGGAGTCATTAAAACAGATCAAACTGCGGGCAAGCCGGATCGGGACGGTGCGCGGACCACTTTCGTTCTTGAGTGAGACGAACCTGGATACGATCGCGGAGGTGATCCGGGAGGTACGCCCGGATGTGGTCGTGATCGACTCGATCCAGACCATGTTTATCGAGGCGGCAGGTTCTGCACCGGGCAGTGTCAGCCAGGTAAGAGAGTGCACCGGCGTCCTGATGCAGCTCGCAAAAGGACTGGGTGTGACAGTCTTTATCGTCGGTCATGTGACGAAAGAGGGCGTTGTGGCGGGACCGCGTATGCTGGAACATATGGTCGATACAGTGCTATATTTTGAGGGAGATCGCCATGCGTCCTACCGGATTCTGCGGGGAGTGAAGAACCGTTTCGGTTCGACCAATGAGATCGGCGTGTTTGAGATGCGGGAGGAAGGACTGGCGGAGGTGCCGAATCCATCCGAATTTATGCTGGAAGGGCGCCCGGCGGAGGCATCCGGTGCGGTGACTGCCTGCTCGATGGAAGGAACCCGCCCGATTCTTCTGGAAGTGCAGGCGCTGGTGTCAAAGACGAATTTCGGACTGCCACGGCGGACGGCAGCGGGCGTCGATTACAACCGTGTGAACCTGCTCATGGCGGTGTTGGAAAAACGATGCCGTTATGCCTTGTCCGGGTACGATGCGTATGTCAACATTGCAGGCGGCATGAAGATGAACGAGCCGGCGCTTGACCTTGCGATCGTGATGGCGCTGATTTCCAGCTATAAAGACCGTCCTCTGGATGAGAAAACGATCGTATTTGGCGAGGTCGGACTCTCTGGCGAGGTGCGCGCCGTCTCGATGGCAGAGCAGAGAGTCCATGAGGCAGTCAAGATGGGATTTACAAGATGCATTCTTCCGATGGTCAATGTCAGTAAATTGAAACCAAGGTCGGATATCCGGCTGGAAGGGGTGGCAAATGTGCGGGAGGCGATTGGACTGCTGTAGGTTGCTTGGATTTTGGGAAAATTTAAGAAAAATAATACTAGCGTAATGTGAGTAACAGCAAATTTGTCTCAGTGGGAGTTAGGTCTCCGACTGAGATAAACGCTCCGCGAGGATGCGCAGTGATTCTGATAGGAATATGTCAGCTTCGCAGACCAGAATCACGCGCCAAGTCTCACGGACGTTCGACTTGAATGTTAAAAAAACAAAAAACGCCAATGACTCATCTCTGAATCACTGACGCCTTTAGAAGCAGGGGAAGAGGGATTCGAACCCCCATTAACGGTTTTGGAGACCGTTGCTCTGCCATTGAACTATTCCCCTTCGTCGCTGACTCAGTTATAATATCATAGCCATAACGAAAAGTCAACAATTTTTTTGCGATTTTTCATTTTTTTTGATTTAATATATTTTTTTCCATTTATTAGGTTTCATTCATCATTTTATATGGAACCTAAATGTCAGGGTAATTTAGCAAAAGGGAACTTGTGTGCTCTTACCAGTCGGGGGATTTGCAATGAATATTTAGTCCAACTGCCCGAAATATAGTTGTAAAATTATTTGATTTATATAGACAATGACAATCTGGCGTGAAATGAATACGACACACAGCTATAACTGTCGCGATATTTTACCAAGAAATACGCTGATTTTTTGGTAAAAATCATGTGTCGAGAATATGTGATATAAAAGAAATTTAATTGACATTCGACAAAAATCGTGCTATAAACACTGAATAAATCTTTATGGTTTTAAATGTGCCTAAAAAACGGAGGAAAAAATTCTGTTGGTACATTCAGGAAAAAGGAGTTGTTTATTATGAAACAGAGAAAAATTATGCTGAAAACGATAGAAGATGCCAAGAAATTTGTCAATGCTTCTATAAAATGCGATTTTGATATTGATGTTTTTTATAACCGTGTTGTTATTGATGCCAAGTCGATTCTGGGAGTTATGAGCCTGGATCTGACACAGATTCTGACCGTTGAGTACATGGGCGAGGATGCAGAGTATGAGGCGTTTCTTGACACGATGGAAGCAAACAATGTGACAGCGGCATAAAAGGGCTGGAAGGCTGGTTCAAGCGGAACATAGATATCATAGATATTTTGGAAGGATATGTACGGCCCGAATCGGCATGATGAAAGAAAAGTTGATAGTACGAAAATAAAGAAAGACTGCGGGTGCCGGAGAGAAGATGGTGTCTGCAGTCTTTTTGATAGACATATATATGTACTCTCGGAGTCTTTCTGCACGTGCTTTTGTGGCTGATTTTCCGCCAGCCGCACCCGAATTTCATCAACGTACGCACCGCGTACGCCTCAGAAATTTGGGCACAACTGACAAAAAATCATTTCACAAAATCAAGCACAGAAAGATTCCGAGAGTACATGTACGGGGAAGGGAGGAACCACACATGGAGCTGACCGGCAGGCAGATACGGATCTCCGTCCGCAATCTGGTTGAGTTCGTTCTGCGTTCGGGGGATATTGATAACCGGCGAACGGCGGGTGCACAGAGAGAGGCGATGTTAGCTGGGGGACGGATGCACCGGAAGATACAGCGGCGGATGGGATCAGGGTATCAGGCGGAGGTGTCGCTGCGCCATTCGGTGGAGGAGGACGGATTCCAAATCGTGGTCGAGGGGCGTGCGGATGGAATCATACGGGATGGAAAAGATGTCACGATCGATGAGATCAAGTGTGTTTACCAGGATGTAAACTGTCTGGAAGAAGCGGTTGGCGTGCATATGGCGCAGGCGCGCTGTTATGGATATATCTATGGATTACAGGAAGCGCTGGACGAAGTGACACTGCAGCTCACCTACTGTAATCTGGAGACGGAGGAGATCCGCCGCTTTCAGGAGATCCAGACGATGGACGAACTTTCCGAATGGTTTGCTGGTCTGATCCATGAATATGTCAAATGGGCGCGTTACCTCTATCACAACGGGCTGCGACGTGATGAATCAATCAAAGCGCTCGAATTTCCCTATCCGTACCGGGCGGGACAGCGGGATCTGGCGGTGGCGGTTTACCGGACGCTGGAGCGCGGGCGCAGGCTGTTTGTCCAGGCCCCGACCGGGATTGGAAAGACACTTTCGACGGTATTTCCGGCGCTTAAAGCGATCGGGGAAGGGCATGGGCAGAAACTCTTTTACCTGACGGCGAAGACGATCACGCGGACGGTGGCGGAAGAGGCGCTGGCGATTTTGCGGGAACGCGGGCTGTATTTTCGTTCGGTCACGATCACGGCAAAGGAAAAGTTGTGTATTTTGGAAAAACCGGTGTGCAATCCGGAAATGTGCCCGCGTGCGAAAGGGCATTTTGACCGTGTCAACGATGCGGTGTATGAAATTTTGCATCAGGAATTCGGAATCACGCGTTCGGTAATTTTAGAGTATGCGGAAAAATTTCAGGTCTGCCCGTTTGAGTTCTGCCTCGATATTTCTTCGTTTGTGGATGGGATCATCTGCGATTATAATTATGTCTTTGACCCGGATGTGCGCTTGAAGCGTTATTTTGCGGATGGGGCGGAGGGAGACTATTTCTTCCTGATGGATGAAGCTCACAATCTGGTATCGCGCGCGCGGGAAATGTACAGTGCTTCTATTATAAAGGAAGAAGTGCTTTTGACGAAAAAGGTACTGGGACATCGTGCGCCGGCGCTGGGACGGCAGCTTACAAGGTTAAATAAGGCGCTTCTGGAGATGAAGCGAGAGTGCGGCGGCTACCAGCTGCTCAAGGATGCCGGACATCTGGTTTCAGTGTTAAACGGTGTTTTTGGGGAACTGGAAAAGTATCTGGAAAAGCCGGGCGGGGAAGATGGACGGGACACGATTCTGGATTTTTATTTTTCGGTGCGGCATTTTTTAAATATGTATGAGCGGGTCGATGAGCATTACAGGATTTACACGGAACTTCTGCCGTCCGGCGAATTTGTCATCCGGCTTTATTGTGTCAATCCGATTGAAAATCTGGCGCAGTGTCTGTCGCAGGGGAAAGCGGCGGTCTTTTTCTCGGCAACGCTTCTGCCGCTCCGGTATTACCGGATGCTTCTGTCGGATCAGGAGGAGGACTATACGGTCTATGTGCCGTCCCCGTTTCCGCAGGAGCGGCGTCTTCTGCTGGCGGCGACGGATGTGACGAGCCGGTATACGCGGCGCAATGAGACGGAATACCGGCGGGTGCTGCACTACATTCAGGCGATGGCAAGTGCGAAAAAAGGCAATTATATTGTGTTCTTCCCGTCGTACCAGTATATGAACCGGGTGCGGGAAGTGGAAAAACGTTTTGGGAAAACCGGAAAAAGTATGGAAGTTTTGATCCAGGATTCTCACATGACCGAGGAGGAACGGGAAGCATTTTTACAGAAATTTTCTCCCGAACGAACAGCTGAACGTGATACCTCCCTGGTGGCGTTCTGCGTGATGGGCGGTCTGTTTTCGGAGGGAATCGATTTGACAGGCGACCGGCTGATCGGCGTGATCGTGGTCGGAACCGGGCTCCCGATGGTATGCACGGAGCAGAAAATTTTGCAGGGATATTTTGAAGAAGAGGGAAAAGATGGATTTGCATATGCCTACCAGTATCCGGGCATGAATAAGGTACTCCAGGCGGCAGGGCGGGTCATCCGGACCGCGTCCGATCAGGGCGTCATCCTTTTACTGGATGACCGGTTCTGGCGTCGGGAGTACCGGGAATTATTTCCAAGGGAATGGAGCGATGTCAAACGGGTCAGTCTTTCGTCTCTGGAGCAGGAGCTCCAGGCGTTTTGGAGCCGTTTTCCAGAAGTTCAATAAATTCACGCGATGCCTGTGAGATCGGCATTGTCTCATTGTGGACGACGACGAGCTGGCGCGGCGGCAGGGCTTCAGTCAGGGTCAGGGCATAAAGTTCTTTTTCGCCAGCCGGGAGACAGAAATCCGGGACAAATGCGATGCCGAGACCGATGCGCGCCAGATCGATGAGCAGATCGTTGCTGCTTAATTCAATCTCCGGTACGAGGTCGAGCTGGTGCTTCTGGAACATGTTGTGCAGAAATTCGCTGGTGGTACTCTTGCGATCCAGCATGAGGATTGGGAGCGCCTGCAGCTCGCGCAGTGTAACCGGGCGGTTTTTCATCGGAAAATAGGTCTCATTGGCGACGAATATATCGTTGAATTCGCGCAGCACATGGATATTCTGCGTTCCACCGAGCCCGGAGTTTGGATAGTTCGTCAGAATAAAATCGACCTGACCGTTGTCCAGAAGCCGCGCACATTCGATGGAGGTACGGTTGGTAACCTTGATGTGGATATTCGGGTAGCGCTTGTGAAATTCGCTTAAAAATGGCACCAGATAATAGCGGCAGATCGTATCGCTTGCGCCAATGCGGAGCTGACCGCCGTTTAAGCTGTTAGAGTCGAGCAGCTGGTTTTCGCCCTGACGGATCAGGTTCATCGCCGGTTCCACGTGCTTGAGTAGGATCTCGCCTTCCGGGGTGAGTTGTACTTTTTTTGTGCTGCGGATGAAAAGAGTCTGGTTCAGTTTCTTCTCCAGTACCTTGATCGACTGGCTGACCGCCGACTGGGAGATGAAAAGCTGCTTAGATGCCTCGGAGAAACTTAACGTCGAGGCTACGTGGTAAAATACTTTATATAATTCATAGTTGATATCCATTTATTAGTCCTCCTTATAGAACTGTATTCAGTGTAACATGATTGGAGGGCGGAGTCAATAATGATTGTATCTGTGTCTTGTTTGTGATAAAATGACGGAATCATCTTAGAAGTATGTATTTTTTAGGAGGGAATACCACATGGAATCTAATACATTTTATGATATTTACTTAGAGGAACTGAAAAATCTCCCGCAGGGCACACCGGAGGAGGAAACGGCGCTTCTGAAAAAACTGACGGAGGGGGACAAGACAGCGGCTTCCCGTCTGACGGAGTTAAAACTGGCGAAGGCGGTTCAGATCGCGGAGGAGTACCACGATCGGGGACTTCCGGCGGGCGATCTGGTGCAGGAGGCAAATATGGCGCTGTTTCTGTTCGCAAGCGAGTACGAAAACGGTGATTTCGACGCGCAGATGGAGAAAAAGGTGCGCGCGGCGATCGAGGATGCGCTGCAGATTCAGAACCGCGAGACGAAGATCGAGGAGGAGATGGCGGCGCGTGTTAATGTCCTCAAGGATATTTCTGCAAGCATGGCGCGGGAGCTGGGACGTGAGGCGACCCTTGCGGAATTGGCGGAGCGCATGAAGATGAGCGAGGATGAGATCCGTGACATCATGAAGCTGACGATGGACGCGATGAAGGTCAGCGGTCAGGCGGCAGAGATGGCTCAGAAAGAGATAGATGAACAGGAGTAATAGAAAATGCTGTTTTATTTGGTACGCCACGGTCAGACCGACTGGAACCGGGCGGGAAAGATACAGGGAACGACGGATATTCCGCTGAACGAAACAGGACGGCAGCAGGCGGAGCAGCTTGCCACTGTCCTGAAAGAAAGGAGCGGCTATCCGGCAAAAACGCGGATCGATGCGGTCTATGCCAGCCCGCTTGCGCGTGCATTCCAGACGGCGGAGATCCTGGCAAAGGAAGAAAAATTACCGCTCCGCCGCCTGACGGGGCTGCGGGAGCGCGATTTTGGATACTGGGAAGGCAAAAGCTGGCAGCAGGTGGAAGCAAAGTACCCGGATGAATTTCATCTGTGGAGGGAACAGCCGATGGTCGGCATCCCGTCCGGCGGAGAATCAAGAAAATCCTGCGAGGCGCGGAGTGAACGGGCGATCCGACAGATTTTGGAGGAGACAGCCGGGGATGCGGTGATCGTGGCGCACGGTGGGATCCTCGTCTTTTTGATGAATTATCTGCTCCGTTTCCATCGGGAGCCGCAGGAGATCATTGTGGCGAATGCCAGTCTGTCGGTTGTTTCGTATGACCGTTCGACGGGGATGGGAAAGCTGCTTGCACTGAATGAGACAGGGACGTTGGAACAGAAAAATCGTTTTAATGAATGATTTCAAAATGAAAAAAGCAGGAATGAAATAAGGCAAGAGATAATTGTTCAATAAGATATGTTAATAAAAAATATTAAATATATTAATTTTACTAATCTATAAAAATTGTGTATGATAAAGGCAGATGCTAGAAGAAGGCATTTGCCTTTTATGCTAAAAAATGAATGTATTTTACAGAACATGAAACATTAAAATACGAAAAAACAGGAGGAAAACATGAGCGTAAGACGTATTTTCGTTGAGAAAAAACCGGAATTTGCCGTATTGGCTCACGATCTGAAAGAGGAGATCGCAAGCTATCTGGGGATCGACACGATCACCGATGTCCGCGTACTGATCCGCTATGATATTGAGGATGTATCGGAGGATACATATCAGAAAGCGCTGATTACTATCTTCTCTGAGCCGCCGGTTGATTTTGTCTATGAGGAGGCATTCCCGTCCAAGGAAGGCGATACGATCTTTTCTGTTGAGTTCCTGCCGGGACAGTTCGATCAGAGAGCCGATTCCGCAGAACAGTGTGTGAAACTTCTGAATGAAGAGGAAAATCCGGTGATCCGTTCCGCGACAACTTATGTTATTTCCGGAACACTGACCGCGGAGCAGATCGAGGGCATCAAGTCCCTGTGCATTAACCCGGTGGATTCTCGTGAGAATAACAACGCAAAGCCGGAAACGCTGGTAACGGTATTTGAGCAGCCGGAGGATGTCAAGATTTTCGATGGTTTCTGCGGTTATGGCGAGGCAGAGTTAAAAGAACTCTACGATTCCCTGAACCTTGCGATGACGTTCAAGGATTTCGAGCATATCCACAACTACTTTAAGAACGAAGAGAAGAGAGATCCGTCTGTGACCGAGATCCGCGTGCTGGATACATATTGGTCCGATCACTGCCGTCATACGACCTTCCAGACTGAGTTAAAGGACGTTACCTTTACAAAGGGCGATTACAATGAGCCGATGGAAGCTTCCTACAAACAGTATCTGGCAGATCGCGAGGTTCTCTACAAAGATCGCGATGACAAGTTTGTCTGCCTGATGGATCTGGCTGTTCTCGCTATGAAGAAGCTTCGCAGTGAGGGCAAGCTGGAGGACCTGGAGGAGTCTGAGGAGATTAATGCGTGCAGTATCGTAGTTCCGGTTACCATCGACGGCAAGGAAGAAGAGTGGCTGGTAAACTTTAAGAATGAGACCCACAACCATCCGACCGAGATTGAGCCGTTTGGCGGTGCTGCCACCTGCTTAGGCGGTGCTATCCGTGATCCGCTTTCCGGACGTACCTATGTATATCAGGCTATGCGTGTGACCGGTGCGGCTGATCCGACCCGTCCGATGTCGGAGACACTGCACGGCAAACTTCCGCAGAAGCGCATCGTAAAGGATGCAGCACATGGCTACAGCTCCTACGGTAACCAGATCGGTCTTGCTACCGGCTATGTAAAAGAGATTTATCATCCAAATTATGTGGCAAAACGTATGGAGATCGGTGCTGTTATGGCAGCAGCTCCGCGCAAAAACGTCATCCGTGAGACTTCCGATCCGGGCGATGTAATCATCCTGATGGGTGGACGTACCGGCCGTGATGGTATCGGCGGCGCAACCGGTTCTTCCAAGGTACATACCGAGGAGTCCATCGAGGTCTGCGGCGCAGAGGTTCAGAAGGGCAATGCACCGACCGAGCGTAAATTACAGAGACTGTTCCGCCGCCCAGAGGTCAGCCGTCTGATCAAGAAGTGTAACGACTTTGGCGCCGGCGGCGTATCGGTAGCGATCGGTGAGTTAGCTGACGGACTTCAGATTGACCTTGACAAGGTTCCGAAGAAATATGCAGGTCTGGACGGAACGGAGATTGCGATTTCCGAGTCACAGGAGCGTATGGCTCTGGTGGTAGACCCGAAAGATGTTGATAAGATGCTTGCTTATGCAGCAGAAGAGAACCTGGAGGCAGTTCCGGTTGCCGTTGTTACTGAGTCCCCGCGCCTGGTTCTGAACTGGAGAGGCAAGACGATCGTAGATTTAAGCCGTGCATTCCTGGATACCAACGGTGCTCATCAGGAGACAACCGTTACCGTTGAGGTTCCGACCAAGGAAGGCAATGTATTTGATAAACAGGAAGTAAAGGACGTCAAAGAAAAATGGCTGTCCATGCTTTCTTCCTTAAATGTATGCTCCCAGAAGGGTCTGGTTGAGATGTTCGACAGCACCGTGGGCGCAAGCAGTGTATTCCTGCCATATGGCGGCGTTCACCAGATGACCGAGACACAGGCGATGGTGGCAAAACTGCCGATGAGCGAGGGCAAATGCGATACTGTTACCATGATGAGCTACGGCTATGATCCGTACCTGTCCAGCTGGAGCCCGTACCACGGCGCTACTTACGCAGTGCTGGATTCTGTTGCTAAGATCGTGGCAAACGGCGGTGATTTCCACAAGATCCGCTTTACCTTCCAGGAGTACTTCAAACGTATGACGGAAGATCCGAAGAGATGGGGCACACCGTTCTCCGCTCTGCTCGGTGCTTACAGTGCGCAGCTCGGATTTGGACTTCCGTCCATCGGCGGCAAGGACAGTATGTCCGGCAGCTTCTATGATGAAGAGCACGGAGAAATCGATGTACCGCCGACACTGGTTTCCTTTGCAGTTGATATTTCCGATACCAAACACGTGGTATCTCCGGAATTTAAGAAAGCGGGCAGCAAGATTGTTCTCTTTACCATCGAGAAAGATGCACATGACCTGCCGGTTTACAGCCAGATCATGGATGGTTACGAGAAAATCTACCGCGATATGGAGTCTGGAAAGATTATTTCCGCATATGCGGTTGAGGGTGCTGGTGTGGCAGAGGCTGTCAGCAAGATGGCATTTGGTAACCGCCTGGGCGTAAAGATTGAGCACAATGTAGATCCGAGAGACTTCTTCGCCGCTGGCTGGGGCAATATTGTCTGCGAGGTTCCGGACGGCAAGGTAGGCGAGCTGTCCATTCCGTACACCGTGATCGGTGAGGTAACCGACAAGGGAACCTTCGAGTATGGCAGTACCGTGATCTCCATGGAAGAGGCTCTGAAAGCATGGACCGGAACTCTGGAGAAAGTGTTCCCGACCGCTTCCGGCGCACCGATGAAGGCAGCAGAAGAGACACTTTACAATACCGATAAGGTATATGTATGCAAACATAAAGTGGCAAAACCAACTGTATTTATTCCGGCAATGCCGGGTACCAACTGCGAGCTGGACAGCGCGAAAGCGTTTGAGGCAGCCGGAGCGGAGACGATTGTGCGTGTATTCCGCAACCAGAATGCATCCGATATCCGTTCTTCCATCGAGCAGTACAAAGAGGATATCAAGAAATCCCAGATCATCATGTTCCCGGGTGGATTCTCTGCAGGTGATGAGCCGGATGGTTCGGCTAAATTCTTCGCTACGGTATTCCGTAACGAGGCGATGATGGAGGAGATCGACAAACTGCTTCATGACCGGGATGGCCTGGTACTGGGTATCTGCAATGGCTTCCAGACATTAATCAAACTGGGACTTTTAACCGGAGGCAAGATTGAGCCGCAGAAAGCAGATTCCCCGACTCTGACAACCAACAACATTGGACGCCACATTTCCCGCATGGCATACTTAAAGGTTGTATCTAACCTGTCCCCGTGGCTCAGAAAAGCAGAGCTGGGAGGCGTATACTGCAACCCGATGTCCCATGGTGAAGGACGTTTCGTAGCCAACGAGGAGTGGCTTGCAAAACTTCGCGCAAATGGTCAGATCGCGATCCAGTACAGCGATCCGAACGGAAACTTATCCGTCAGCGAGGAGTGGAACCCGAACGGTTCCTACCAGTGCATCGAGGGTATCACAAGCCCGGATGGACGTATTCTTGGTAAGATGGGTCACAACGAGCGCTGCTGGAGCGATACAGGCATGAATATCTATGGAAATCAGGATATGCAGCTGTTTGCTTCAGGTGTGGAGTATTTCAAATAAAATGAACACCTGCTTTTAAGTAAGGTAGAAATAGACCGGACCGCAGAAATCTGCCCCGGTCTATTTTTTGTGTGATAGAAAATTCCTTGGAATTCCCCATCACACAAAAAGGTACATTCTTTTTTATGTCACAGGAAATATCAATTATGATATAAATTCTACCATTGACGAAAATGTCAGAAAACCTTAAACAAAAAGTTATTCTCAGGTAATAAAAGTGTGCTATCCTGTCAATAACAGAAAGCAGACATTTACTTCAAAAAAACAAAGGAAAAATTTTGAAAATACCGACAGTTTATTTTGACGCAGGCGGATATGTTTGTTATAATGAAAACAAGATTTTGTACGCGAGAGTACATTAAAAAAGGAGGATGGGATATGAGACATAACCTGAAGGCAGCGGCGGTTTCCGCTCTTGCTATCATGGCGGCACTGGCTATGAGTATTCCGGCATACGCGGCTGACAAAAAGATCTCGGAAGTTAAGTTCCGTGTCAATGCGAAACCGGAAGCGGGCGACAGCATCGGGGATCCGGATGTACAAGTTACGAAGGGTAATGTTGAGATTACCGAGCAGGAGTTTGACAATGACGACAGCGAGTGGGAGAGAGGTGATAAGCCGGTCATCTACCTGACGATCGAGGCAAAGGACGGTTATCAGTTATCCGGCACAAAGCTTTCTGCAACCAAGTCGGCTTACAAAGTTACGAAGCGATCTGGCGATAAGAGCGAGTGGAAAGTTAAGATTACGATGTCAGCTGTTGACGGCGATTTGGATACGGTCGAAGATCTTAGCTGGAGCAATCGTACCGCAACCTGGGACAGCGTATCGGATGCAAGCAAATATGAAGTTAAACTGTACCGCAACAGTTCTACCGTAACGACTGTTACAACCACAGGCACAAGCTACAATTTCTACCCATACATGACGAAATCCGGCGATTATACCTTTAAGGTACGCGCGGTTGACGGAAGCGATAAGGGTGAGTGGAGTGACGAGTCCGATGAATATTATATGAATTCTTCAGATGTGTATACAGGTACACCTCCGACCGATAATTCTTCTGGTGGTTCCACTCCGGCAAATGCGAATGGTCAGTGGGTAAACAGCATTTACGGCTGGTCTTACTACATCAATGGTGTACCGGTTAAGAACAACTGGGTATATGTTGATAATGAGTGGTATCATCTGAATGCAAACGGCTTCATGGATACAGACTGGATCTATACTGATAATAACTGGTTCTATTTAAACCCGGTATCCGATGGTACGAGAGGCAAGATGCTGACCGGATGGCAGCAGATTGGACCGTACAAGTATTATCTGAATCCGGTATCCGACGGCACTCGCGGTGCAAGAAAGACAGGCTATCAGTTCATCGATGGCGCATGGTATCTGTTTGACCTGAATAGCGGAGCACTCTGGACGAACATGGTAACTCCGAACGGTATGGTAGCGGATGCAAATGGTGTTCTTCACTAAGGAACTATCTGGCAGCAGACCGGAAGAGGATCTGAGATGCGGAAACATACATAAATGAAATAAAAATCAGACAGCGGCAGACAGCGGACGAGCGAAAGCAAGTGGCTGATGCCGCTGTTTTTTGTTTTTCTTGCACAGAAGGGGAGAAAAAGGATATAATAGAGAATCATATTGAGAAGCCGGAGAATTGATGAGGCGGGAATAAGAAACAGAAAGGAGAATCGATAAATTACGATGAAACCAACTGTATTATTGTATAATTTTACTGATTCCAAAAGAAAAATGAAGGTGCAGCAGGCGCTTATGCCGCTGGGATTCCGCTTAAGGGCAGTGACAAAGGAGGAGTACGGGCTGCCGGTGGGCGTGCTGGCTGGTGTGAAAGGACTGAATGAGGATGTCCTCAAGGAAGCCGGACAAGCAATAGAGGCTGGGGAGGAAACGCAAAAAGAAGAGTCCGCTCAGAAACAGGCAGACGGGAGGCTGCAGCGAGAAGTGCCGGAGAACGATTCTTCCAGGAAAATGGATTTCTCAGATGAGATGGCGATCATGGCAGGCTTTTCTTCCGCCCAGATCGATGCATTTATCCATGCACTCCGAAAAAAGGGAGTCGGACGGATTGATTATAAAGCAGTCCTGACACCGTATAATATGAAGTGGGATTCGGTACAATTATATGAAGAGATCAAAAAAGAGCATGAGATGATGACGGGGAAAGGTAAAGACGAAGCATTGTGATGCCATGGGATTGGTGAAAGGTCATTTTACTGCTTGATGTGGAGGTGGAAAGATGCTGGAAAAAGTAGATTTGAATAAATCAGTGGATAAGGAAAACTACAAGAAGCTTCGGGAAGAGATGGATGTGAAGCTGGGAGAATTGCAGCGCGCCTGTAAGGCGGAAAAGATCCCGGTTGTCATCGTATTTGACGGCTTCGGGGCAGGCGGTAAGGGAACGCAGATCAACCGCCTGATCCAGCCGCTGGATCCGCGCGGTTTTGATGTTTATGCGAGCCGGGAGACGGGGGAAGAGGAACGGATGCGTCCATTTCTCTGGCGGTATTGGACGAAGACACCGGAAGATGGACGAATGATGATCTTTGACAAGAGTTGGTACGATAAGGTTACCGTTGACCGGTTTGACAAAGAGACAAAGCGGCAGGAGCTAAACGGGGCGTTCCGGGATATCCTTTCATTTGAAAAGCAGCTGGCAGATTCCGGCATGATTCTGATCAAATTGTTTCTGTATATTTCCAGGGACGAGCAGAAAAAGCGCTTTAAACGGCTGGAAGAAAGCAAAGAGACTGCGTGGCGTGTGACGGAGGCGGACTGGAAGCGCAACAAGGATTACGATACATTTCTGGAGATGAATGAGGAAATGCTGCAGCGGACGGATACCGGGTACGCGCCGTGGACGATCGTGGAAGCGACTGATAAAAATTATGCGGCAGTCAAGATTTTATCCACCGTCACAGACCGGCTGGAGTATGAGCTGAACCGTCGCCGAATGGAACGCGAGGAAGGGGCGGTGCATCCGCCGGTCAAACTTCCAGATGAGCGGTTTAAAAATGGCGTGCTTTCCGGCGTGGATCTGACGAAAACGCTGACACGCGAGGAATATAAGGAACGTCTGGATAAGCTGCAGAAAAAGCTGGAGGTGCTGCACGGCGAGCTGTACCGGCTGCGGATTCCGGTGGTGATCGGCTTTGAAGGCTGGGATGCGGCGGGAAAAGGCGGTGCGATCCGGCGCCTGACAAGCCACCTGGATCCACGCGGCTACAAGGTCAATCCGACGGCGGCACCGAATGATGTGGAGAAGGTACACCATTATCTGTGGCGTTTCTGGCGGGAGATGCCGAAAGCGGGGCATATTGCGATCTTCGACCGCACCTGGTACGGACGCGTGATGGTGGAGCGGATCGAGGGCTTCTGCAGTGAGGCGGACTGGAAACGGGCATATCAGGAAATCAACGAGATGGAAGAGCACATGGCGAATTTTGGCGCGGTGATCGTGAAATTCTGGATTCATATTGATAAAGATGAGCAGGAACGCCGCTTTAAGGAGCGCATGGAGGATCCGGCAAAACAGTGGAAAATCACGGACGAAGACTGGCGCAACCGTGAAAAATGGGACGCATACGAGCAGGCAGTCAATGAGATGCTGGTGCGGACCTCTACTACCTATGCCCCGTGGACGATCATAGAAGGAAATTCCAAATATTTCGCGCGCGTCAAGGTGCTGGAAACGGTTGTGGAGGCGATGGAGGAGAAGATCCGTGAGGTAAAAAAGCTGCGTAAGTGATAGAAAGAAGCGGACGGCCGATTTGGTAATCATGTGTGGAAATATGAAGAAGCGCGGTTGCAATTCTTTGTAAGATACAGTAAAATCAATATTTAAAGAAAAAGACGGCAATTTTGAAAAACACAAACATTTGTGTAAACTTTGCGTTAAATGTAGCGATAGAAAGGAAGCGGACAAAATGGAGCAGACAGCAAAAGAGCGCACACTAGCATTTATGGCAGAGCATGCGGGGGATCCAACCCCGATGGAATTATTTCATATGCACGTAAAACACGTGGGAATCAATACAAAATCGGAAGACGAGGCCTGGGAGGTTGCTGAGACATTGGCGCGCCTGATGGGGCTGATGCCGCGCGAGACGGAGAAAGCGGTGTTCAGCGGTGACCTGACGGAAAATATGAAGGTGGAGAGCCACGGAACCTACGGCCATATTGGCTTTGGCGTAAATGATTGCGAGGCGGCGATCCGATACTTTGTGAACCGCGGTATGACGCTTCGGGAAGAGACGAAGCGCTTTGATGAGCAGGGTCGCTGTATTTTCGCCTATTTTAAAGAAGAAGTCGGCGGATTTGCGATCCACCTGGTACAGGATTGATAGTACCAGGCGATATAAAAACGAAAAGGATAGCAATATGAAAAAAATAATCGTGATCGGCGGCGGGGCAGCCGGCATGGCGGCTGCGATTGCGGCGGCGGAAAATGGCTGCGCGGCAACGATCTATGAAAAGAATGAGAAACTGGGAAAAAAGATCTATATCACGGGAAAAGGGCGCTGCAATGTGACGAATGACTGTGATATGGAAGGTCTGTTTGACAGTGTTGTGACAAACGGCCGCTTTTTATACAGTGCATTTTACGGTTTTAGTAACCAGGATATGAAGGATTTTCTGGAGGCGAACGGCTGTCATGTTAAGGTGGAGCGCGGCAACCGTGTCTTTCCGGTGTCTGACCGGGCGTCGGATGTGACATCGGCGTTTGCAAGACGGCTGCGGGAACTGCGCGTGAAAGTAGAATTGAATCAGGGAGTTCGGGAACTGTGGCTGGAGGATGGTGTATTAAAAGGTGTGATTCTGGCGCAGGGCGGTAATGAGCGTGGGAAAAAGGACTCCTACATAGCTGCGGATGCAGTGATCGTGGCGACGGGCGGTCTGTCCTACCCGACGACCGGCTCAACCGGCGATGGTTACCGGTTCGCGGAGGCAGCAGGGCACAAGGTGACGGAACTTTCGCCGGCGCTTGTTCCGTTTGAGACGAAGGAAGATGTGAAGGAGCTGCAGGGACTCTCCCTGCGGAACGTGGAAGCTGCTGTTTTAAATGGAAAGAAAGAAGTTTACCGTGAATTTGGTGAGATGCTGTTTACCCATTACGGCGTTTCGGGTCCGGTACTCTTGAGTGCCAGCAGTTATGCGGCGAAAAAACTGAAAAAGGGTCCGCTGACTCTGATGATCGATCTGAAACCGGCGCTTTCCATGGAACAGCTCGATGCGCGGATTCTGCGCGATTTTGAGGCGGAGAAGAATAAACAGTTTAAAAATGCGCTGAACCATCTGTACCCATCAAAACTGATACCGGTCATAATTCGCCGCAGCGGCATTGAGCCGGACAAGCAGGTCAACGCCGTGACGAAGGAAGAGCGGAGACGGCTGGCGGAGGTGACAAAGCATTTTACCCTGACGCTGACCGGGCTGCGAGGTTTCAATGAGGCGATCATTACCCAGGGCGGTGTGACGGTAAAAGAAGTGAATCCATCCACGATGGAGTCGAAGAAGCTTCCAGGGCTTTATTTTGCAGGGGAAGTGCTGGATCTCGATGCAGTCACGGGCGGCTACAACTTACAAATTGCGTGGTCGACCGGCATGCTGGCGGGACGGAGCGCAGCGGAAAATCATGAATTATAACGATATGAAAAAGGGGAAACGAAATGCCGATTAATATAGCGATTGATGGACCAGCCGGGGCTGGAAAGAGCACAGTGGCAAAGAAGCTGGCGGAAGATTATGGATATATTTATGTTGATACAGGGGCGATGTACCGGGCGATGGCATTGTATTTTTTGCGCCAGGGCATCGACAGCCATGATGAGGCGGCGATCGGACGCGCCTGTGAGACGGTTTCCATTTCACTGGAATATGAAAATGGGATCCAGCAGGTTTATTTAAATGGGGAGAATGTCAGCAGCGAGCTTCGGACAGAGGCGGTTGGAAATATGGCTTCGAATACCTCTGTCTATGCGCCGGTCCGCAAAAAACTGGTGGAGCTGCAGCGTGAATTAGCCGGACGCCGGGATGTCGTGATGGATGGCCGGGATATCGGAACGGCGGTTCTGCCGGATGCGACTCTGAAAGTATATCTGACCGCGAGCAGCCGTGTGAGAGCTGGACGCCGTTATAAAGAGCTGACCGAACGCGGGGAAAGCTGTTCCCTGGAGGCGATTGAGCAGGATATCATCGAGCGCGATTACCGCGATATGCACCGGGAATTGTCGCCTCTCAAGCAGGCGGAGGACGCCATTTTACTGGATACTTCTGCGTTGAATTTTGAAGAGGTAATGCGGGAGATGGAGAAGTTGGTTGAGGCGGCGAAGAAAAAGCAGGCATAAGACTTTAATTTAGAAAATGTGTAACAGTTCAGTAGGTCTGCGCATTTACTGCGCTGACCGTACGAAAACATGGGCCAGCAGGCAAAAATCCCATTGCCGTAGGCAATTTTTGATGGATTTTTGCGCGTGACTGTGAAGGTACTGAACAGTTACGAAAATGCCAGGAAAAAGGAGAAGCCGAAAAGGGGCGGCAGCAAACATGAGACGATTGAAACAAACATGGATCGCCGCAGCACTTGGAATGAGTGTATGGATGACCGCCTGTGCGGGCGCGGCATCGGAGACAGCCACACAGGAATGGGCTGTCGATGAGGAGAGCCAGGGGGCGATCCGCGAGGCTGTGACTGAAAATGATCAGGCGCAGGAGCAGCCCAAACGGGATAAAACGCAGGAAACTGAGCGGACGGAACCGCTCACGGTTGAACCAGTCCGGGAAACCCTCAATATGACGCATTTTGACAACTGTACCTTTGCAGCTGGGTTCAAACCGCAGCAGATCCATCAGGATGAAAGCAATGTTATCATCACATTGACGGTCTATGACTATGAGCATTTTCATAAGGCAGATATCGATGAACTGCAAGCGGGAGATACGCTGCTCATCAATGGGAAAGAATGTCTCATTACTTCGATTGACCGACAGGAGTCTGGGAGGATCGAGATCAATGGCGGTCCGGCACAGGGGGGCGAAGAGCTGAGAATGGTAGAGGAGGATTCCTTTTATGGCTCGGAGATGGCAGTCGGGAGAAGTTACCATAAGCTGGGAGAGGTTACGCTGCAGATGGATGAGAACTTTGTCCTGACAGATGATTCTGACCCGGATACACCGCCGCAGGTGTATACCGCGGAAGAATTATTCGCGATCCGTGATCGGCTGATCGGGGAGTTTAAGCCGTACAACACGGCTGTGACGGTGAAGAATGAGAAAATTATTTCGATTTACCGAAAATTTATGCCATAAAAGATATAAAATCATTAAGAGGAGGAGAGCACCTTTTATCCGGATGACAGGTGCTTTTTTGTGTAACAGGAAATTCTTTGGAACTCCCTATTACACAAAAAGGCACTAACGTGCCAATGCGCACTCGCGCGAAGCAGAAACATGTCGCAAGCGACCGCGCTCGGCGCGAGAATGTGCCAAGGCACATTCTTTTTCAATATAATTTTCAGGATAAATTGACTTTTAAACATACCCCATCTATAATGAAACAAGCTGATATGGGCAGTGGGTGCCGCTGTTTGTGCCAGACCAGTCAGATTGCTCGGATTGGCAGGCGTGGACAGGGGGTAAAAGGGAAACAGGTGCAAAACCTGTGCGATCTCGTCACTGTGAACCGGAGAGTGGCGCTGCAGATGCCATTGCGAAAGTGAGAAGGCGCGGCGTGCATGATGACCCGAAAGCCAGGAAACCTGCCGGCTGTCGTGAACATATCGGTTAAAACTATTTTTGTGCGAGTCACACAAGGAGGAAAACATGAGAAAAAACAAAAAAGTAGTTGTAAGTGCAGCGGCAGTTACGATGTCCGTATTGCTTGGAGCCTGCGGCGGCAGTACAACCTCGACGGAGGCGGCTTCTGAGGCAGAGACCGAGGCAGCTGAGAGCGCCGATTCCGATCAGGAAGCAGCAGATAAGGTGGCAAAGCTGATCGATGACATCTATGTACAGGAGCGCACCGATGACACGGATGAGCAGTGCAAGGCAGCCAAAGAGGCATGGGATGCCCTGACTGACGAGCAGAAGGAGCTGGTAGAAGGCGAGAACGCAGATCCAGATTATTTTGGTCGTGATACCGGCGACGCGAGCCTGGACGATCCGCGCAATAAGGATGAGATTGGCGACAAGGAGATCCTGGTAGTCAGCTTTGGTACTTCCTTCAACGACAGCCGTGTGAAAGATATCAAGAGTATCGAGGATTCCATCCAGGATGCATTCCCGGATTGGGCAGTCCGCCGTGCATTTACCGCACAGATCATTATCAACCACGTTGAGGCTCGTGACGGCGAGTGCATCGACAATATGGATCAGGCACTGGAGCGAGCCGTGGAGAACGGAGTTAAAGAGCTGGTTGTCCAGCCGACCCACCTCATGCACGGTGCTGAGTACGACGAGATGGTTGAGGCGCTCGAGAAGTATCAGGATAAATTCGAGCAGGTAGCTGTCGCAGAGCCGCTGTTAGGTGAGGTTGGCGACGATGCAGCCGTTATCAATGCAGATAAAGAGGCAGTTGCAAAAGCAGTTGTAGCAGAAGCAGCTTCGGAAGCTGGTTTTAAAGATGCAGCTGACGCAGCCGATCAGGGAACCGCATTCGTTCTGATGGGTCATGGTACCGCACACGTTGCAAAGGTAACCTACAGCCAGATGCAGACCCAGATGCAGAATCTTGGATATAGCAACGTATTTATCGGTACCGTAGAGGGCGAGCCGGAAGAGACTTCCTGTGAGTCTGTTATCGAGGCAGTGAAGGCAGCTGGTTATAAGAACGTCGTTCTTCGTCCGCTGATGGTAGTTGCAGGTGATCACGCAAACAACGATATGGCAGGCGATGATGATGATTCCTGGAAGAGCCAGTTTGAGGCATCAGGTGCGTTTGACAAGGTAGATACTCAGATTTCCGGTCTGGGAAGAATTAAAGCGGTAGAATCATTCTATGTTGCTCATACACGGACAGCCATTGAGTCTATTTCGGAATAATGTATATGAAAAAGAAATTAAATTTAGCGGCGCTTCTGCTTGCTGCCGCTCTTCTCGGAGCGTGCGGAGGACAGAAACAGGACGCAGCCGACACCGTGGCGCAGACAGAGAGTGCAGAAACCGAGAATGCCGAACAGAAAAGCAGCATTGACCTTGCAGACGGCGTCTACACCGTCGATTTTAAGACGGACAGCAGTATGTTCAAGGTCAATGAATCGAAAAATGGAAAAGGTGTCCTGACGGTCAAGGATGGCGAGGCGACACTTCATATCAGCCTGACCTCGAAAAACATCGTGAACCTGTATCTGGGTACTGCGGACGAGGCAAAGGAAGATGAAGCCGGTTGGCTGCAGCCAACCGTAGACACGGTTACTTACAGCGACGGTCTGAGCGAGGAGGTCAACAGCTTCGATGTGCCGGTTCCGGCGCTCGGAGAAGAATTTGACCTGGCTCTGATTGGTAAGAAGGGCACCTGGTACGACCACAAAGTAAGGGTAGAAAATCCGGTTTCCGGAGAGGCAGAGGACGCGGAAGCGGCATCATCCGAGACGGAGAATAGCGATGATACGGCAGATGCCCAGAAACCGGCAGGGCAGACTGCAGATGTGGCAGACGGCACTTATACCTGTGAGGTAACCCTGCAGGGAGGTTCCGGCAGAGCATCGGTGGACAGCCCGGCGACCATTATCGTCAAGGATGGAAAGGTGACTGCCGATATTGTCTGGAGCAGCCCGAACTATGAGTATATGCTGGTGGATGACGTGCAGTATGATCCGATCCAGACCGAGGGCAATTCCGAGTTCCAGATTCCGGTAACGCTGGATGAGGATGTGGCGGTCAGTGCCTTGACGGTGGCGATGAGCCAGCCGCATCTGATTGATTATACACTGCATTTTGACAGCGTGACGTTATCAGAAGTTACGAAATAAAAGTAGATAGAAATACCTGTCCAGGAAGAACCTCCCGGTCCTTTTGTACATATTTTGATTACAGAAGGATCCGGGAGGTTTATGTCTATGCGTATCTGTGAACTCAAACAGCGGGAAGTTATAAATGTAAAAGATTGCAAGCGCCTTGGTTTTGTGGGCGACGTCGATTTTGACATCAGCACGGGAAAAATGCTTGCGATCATCGTGCCGGGACCGGGCTGTGTCTGGGGCTTTCTGGGGCGGGAAAAAGAGTACATAATTCCATTCTGCGACATCTGCCAGATAGGGGATGACATTATTCTGGTGAAGCTGAAAGAAGAGAGGGAGAAGAGGGAATAAAGAGGGAATAGCGGAAAACTTCTGCTTGCAGAAGCGCACTTCCTGCGATATTATAATAAGTATGATATGTTATGAAAACTTGGCGGGGGCATATCAATAAAACCAGAAAAGGGGAAGAGCGATTGAAGTGTCCATTTTGCAACGCGGCTGACACGAAAGTAATCGATTCACGGCCTGCGGATGACAACAGTTCTATCAGACGCCGGAGACAGTGCGAGACTTGTGGAAAGCGTTTTACCACATATGAAAAACTTGAGACGATCCCTCTGATGGTTGTCAAAAAGGATAATACCCGGGAGATGTACGACCGGGCGAAGATAGAGGCAGGAATCCTGCATTCCTGCCACAAGCGCCCAGTCTCTCAGGGACAGATTTCGGCGTTGATCGACGATGTGGAAAACAATTTATTTAACCGGGAAGAACGGGAGATCTCGACCGCGGTGATCGGGGAACTTGTAATGGAGCGGTTAAAGGATCTGGATGTGGTTACCTATGTGCGGTTTGCATCGGTATACCGGGAGTTTAAAGACGTCGATACATTTATGGAGGAACTGCAGAAGATACAGCAGCGGAATGTGCCGTCGTATGAGCCTGGAAAGAACGGGGAAGAGACCAGATGATGGGAAATGCGTTTTATCCGGATGAATGGCTGGATTCTGCGTATGATATCCCGTATGAGCAGTTTTATCAGAAGGGAATGCGGGGTATCATATTTGATATTGACAATACGCTGGTGCCGCACGGTGCCCCGGCGGACGAGCGGGCAGTACAGCTGTTTGAACGTTTGCGGGCGATAGGGTTCCACACCTGTCTGCTCTCGAATAATAAGGAGGCGCGGGTCGCCCCGTTTGCCGGACAGGTAGGTTCGGATTATATTTACAAGGGCAGAAAACCGAAGCGCAGCGGATACAGACAGGCGATGCGCCGGATGGGAACGGGCGAGCGCTCGACGATGTTTGTCGGAGATCAGCTCTTTACGGATGTGTACGGGGCGAGGCGGACAGGCATCTATTCGATTCTTGTAAAGCCGATCAATCCGAAGGAAGAGATCCAGATCGTGTTAAAGCGGTATCTGGAGAAAATTGTCCTGTGGTTCTATGTGAGAAGACAGGAAAAAAAATAGTGGAAGTTTGCAGCCGGGTGTTTTTGAACGGTTTGAAAGAGCTTGCCAGGCGGCAGAACCGGATGCGGACAGGAGTGCCGGAAACGGTGGAAAATCAGTTGTTTTCAGAAAAAATATCGGCAATTTTAGAAAAATAAGGGGCGGAATCGACATGATGTGCCCTGTGTTTTCAAAAAAGTAGTTGAAAAAGAAGATTTTATAGTATAAAATAAAAAAGATAAAGCGAGTATTTTCAAGGAGGAGCATCATTTATGATATCAGCGGGCGATTTTAGAAACGGCATCACACTGGAGATTGATGGCAACGTATACCAGATCATGGAATTTCAGCACGTAAAACCGGGAAAGGGAGCTGCGTTCGTTCGTACTAAAATTAAGAACGTAATGAATGGCGGCGTTGTAGAGAAAACCTTCCGTCCGACCGAGAAGTTCCCGTCTGCCAGAATCGACAGAGTTGATATGCAGTATCTGTATTCCGATGGCGACTTATACAACTTCATGGATGTAAACACATATGAGCAGGTAGCTTTAAACCAGGAGACAATCGGCGACGCACTCAAGTTCGTAAAAGAGAACGAGATGTGCAAGATCTGTTCTTACAACGGCAAGGTATTCTCCGTAGAACCGCCGCTGTTCGTAGAGCTTGAGATCACAGATACAGAGCCGGGCTTCAAGGGCGATACCGCTACAGGCGCTACCAAACCGGCAGTTGTAGAGACTGGCGCTACTGTATATGTACCGTTATTCGTAAACCAGGGCGATAAGATCAAGATCGATACACGTACTGGTGAATATCTGTCCAGAGTCTAAGTTATAACATATACGTCAGAAAGGTCTTCACGATACCGTTTGTACCCTTGTGGGGAGGCAGTCGTGTCACTGACAGGTTTCTGACTGGAAACAGAGATTACTGTTTGTGGCAGGCATTTTCCTTTGCTGGTTATGTAGCGCATGAACAGTAGCAAGCAGAGAAACTGTTGTAAGATCCGGAGGAAACGTCGAGATTTTACAACAGTTTTTTTGCTTAACATATCGGGGAGGCGTCTATGACGCGTCCGTTGGTTCATCTCAGAGAGCGGGTTCGGAGTGAACGGTGCTCATGGGGAGTGATAAATATGGAGAACGGAAGAGAAGACCGTCTGCGTCTGGGGGAAGAGGATGAGCCGGGGCGCAGATCTGGTGGCAGGAAGAGGCGTACATCCGGCAGGCAGACGGCAATCCGCCGGGAGCGGACGAGGCAGCAGAAGAAGCACCGTGTGATGATGCGGCTGTTTTTGTGTCTGCTTATTTTCCTCCTGGGTGCGGGAACAGGCTGGACGCTGCGTGGGAAAATGATCCGCAAGCTGATCGATCCGTCCACGATCGAGATGCCAAACTGGGTTGATGAGCAGCTTCTCACGGTCAACCGATATTCCAGACCGGGGACGAATATCCCGGTCATCAACGGGATCGTGATTCACTATGTGGCAAATCCTGGGACGACGGCACAGCAGAACCATGATTATTTTGAGGGGTTGAAAGATCAGAGCGGCAGTAACACTGTTTCCGTCAGCAGCAATTTCGTGATCGGTCTGGACGGCGAGATCATTGAGTGCGTTCCGGTCGGGGAGAAGGCATATGCCTCCAATGAGAGGAATGCGGACACCGTTTCGATTGAGTGCTGCCATCCGGCGGCAGACGGAAAGTTCACAGACGAGACGTATGACTCGCTGGTAAAACTGACTGCATGGCTGTGCAAGCAGCTCGATTTAAGTCCGAAAGATGTGATCCGTCATTATGACGTGACTGGAAAGGCGTGTCCGAAGTATTTCGTGGATCATGAGGATGCCTGGAAGCAGTTCCGCAAGGATGTGAAAAAGGCAATGCGGAAGGATATATCAGATGAGAGATGACTCCCACCTCTTCAGGTGGCGAGGAGCAAATTAGTATCAGTGGTGGGAGCGGGTCTCCCATCTGATATAGCCTCCGGCAGGATTGCATAAGATGCGCAAAAGAAATATGTCATGCTTTGCATGACGCGCATCTCGCAGCAAGAATGCAGAGGCATTCTTGAAAATATGCGATATAAATTATGAAAGGGAATCTAGTATGAAAACGATTTTAGATTTGATCGTGGAAGAACTGAAACCGGCGTTTACCGGCTGCGGGTACGATGAGAAGTATATCCGCGTGACGGTATCAAACCGCCCGGATCTCTGCGAGTATCAGTGTAACGGCGCGATGGCAGCTGCCAAAGCGTATAAAAAGAAACCGATCGATATTGCCAATGAGGTGGTGGAAAAGACAGCCGGAAGCAAGATGTTTTCTGAGATCAACGCCGTGATGCCTGGATTTATCAATATCCGCCTGAATCCGTGCTACCTGGCATCCTATGTACAGCAGGTGGCAGAGGATGAAAAGCTGGGACTCAACGCAGTTAAGAAGCCGGAGACGATCATCATCGATTACGGCGGAGCCAATGTAGCAAAACCACTGCATGTCGGACACTTACGTTCCGCGGTCATCGGAGAGAGCATCAAGCGCATCAGCCGCTATATGGGACACCATGTCATCAGCGATGTGCATCTGGGTGACTGGGGATTGCAGATGGGACTGATCATCGAGGAGCTGCATGACCGTCAGCCGGATCTGGTATATTTTGACCCGGATTATACCGGCGAGTATCCGTCGGAGCCGCCGTTTACGATTTCCGAGCTGGAGGATATCTATCCGGCAGCGAGCGCGAAATCCAAGGTAGATGCGGCATTCCGTGAGCGGGCACAGCAGGCAACCTTCAAACTGCAGAGTGGCTATGCACCGTTCCATGCGATCTGGAAGCACATCATGAACGTGTCCTTGAAGGATCTGAAAAAGAACTATGGCAATTTAAATGTATCGTTTGACCTCTGGAAGGGCGAGAGCGATGCGCAGCCATATATTCCGGGACTGATCGAGGATTTACAGAAAAAAGGTCTCGCCTATGAGAGCGATGGCGCGCTGGTTGTCGATATCGCACAGGAAGGGGATGCGAAGGAATATCCGCCTTGTATCGTCCGCAAATCCGACGGTGCGGCGCTGTATGCGACTTCCGATCTGGCGACGATCATCGAACGTGAGCAGGATTTCCATCCGGACCGCTACATTTACGTCGTAGACAAGCGCCAGGAGCTTCATTTTATCCAGGTATTCCGTGTGGCGAAGAAAGCGGGCATCGTCAAAGAAGATACGCCGATGATCTTCTTGGGCTTCGGTACGATGAACGGCAAGGACGGTGGTCCGTTCAAGACACGTGAGGGCGGTGTTATGCGTCTGGAGCACCTGATCAAGAATATCGATGAGAAGGTATATGAGAAGATTCAGGAGAAGCAGAAGGTTCCGGCGGACGAGATGACACGCACGGCGGAGATTGTCGGTCTGGCGGCACTTAAATATGCCGATCTTTCGAATCAGGCGACCAAAGATTACATTTTCGATGTAGACCGCTTTATTTCCTTTGAGGGAAATACAGGTCCACATATCCAGTATATGATCGTCCGCATCAAGTCCATTCTGGAGAAATACAAGGAACTGCGCGGTGCGGATGCTAAAGTGGTTCCGATCCGTCCGGCTGAGAGCGAGACAGAGAAAGCACTTCAGATGGCGCTCTGCCGTTTCGGCGAGGTGACAGAATCTGCATTCTACGAGACGGCGCCGCATAAGCTCTGCCAATACATGGCGGCAGTGGCGGATGCGTTCAATGCATTCTATCTGGAAAATAAGATCCTCTCCGAGGAGGACGCAGCGAAGCAGGCAGCCTTTATCAGCCTGATCACGCTGACCAAGCGGGTGCTGGATACCTGTATGGATCTGCTCGGAATGGAATCGCCGGAACACATGTAATCTGTAATATGGAGGAATCCTCATGAAAATAATAAAAATGTCCGTAGATACCTTCTGGAAGGGCGAAGTACGGGTACAGGGACAGATTGAGGATGAGACAAAGGTATATCAGACAAGAATTTTTATCAAGGGTAGTCAGATCTATGACTACTCTTGTTCTTGTGCGGAGGGAAATTCATTCCGGGGTCCCTGCGTGCATGCAAAAGCGCTTCAGGAGGCGTTTGCCCGTCAGCAGAAAGCTGAGCATACACTGCCGGTTTCGACTTCGCCGGAGATCCGGATGATGATCCGGGAGTACACGAACCGGGAAGTAGCGCGGATTCTGGGCGAGGAAGAGCGGGAACCGGTCTATCTGCATCCCTATTTACAGATCCGGCGCGGCGAAGTGCTTTTGGAGGCACGGATCGGACGGGAAAAACGGTATATTGTGAAAAACCTGCTGGAATTTGCACAGGCGGTTCACAGCGGAAAACGGGTGGAATACGGAAAAGGCATGGCGTTTGAACACGTCCCGTCTGCCTTTGCGCCGGAAAGCCGCCCATTTTTAGATCTTCTGCTGGAGGAGGCGGACGCCTACATACGCCATTATGAGGGGATGCGCGGTCATGCGGGGCTGCCGCTTCCGGTGATGCGGGCGTTAACGCTGGGATCTGCAGCGAGGGATCGGCTGTTTGATCTTTTAGAGGGAAAAGAAGTCCAGACGGAGGACGAGAAAGGTGCTGAACGTGTGTGCCGGGTTGAGCGCAAGGATCCTCGTTTCCCGGTGGAGGTGGAAGCAAGGGGCGATGGAATTGCGGTTACGGTTCCATCGGCTCTAACTTCGTTCCGGGGAGAACAGCGTCTGTATGTGGCAGATGGATTGCATCTGTTTGGATGCAGTGAACTGTATACAGAAACGATGGGCGTTTTTCTGGAGCAGATGGAACAGGGCGGAAGAGAGTGCGGAAGCCGGAAAGAGAAGCGGGAGCTGCTGGTTGGAAGCCGGGATATTCCGCTCTTTTATGCGCGGGTGCTGGAAGGCATGGAGGCACTTGGGATCTTGCAGAGCCCGGAGATCGATTGGGAGAAATACCGCCCAGAGGCGTTGAAAGCCCGGTTTGAGTTTGACAGTGATTCGCCGGACGAGCTGCGTCTGCGTCCGACGCTTTCCTATGGAGATTTTACGTTTTCGCCGCTGGCGGACGAGCATGTTCCGCGGGAGATCTGCCGGGATGTACCGGCGGAATTTTATATCAGCCGCCTGATCACGCGGTACTTCTCTTACTGGGAGGATGAGAGCGGCGAGCTGGTGATCCGCGGGGATGAAGAAGCGCTGTACCAGGTTCTGAGCGAGGGAATGCCGCAGTTTCAGGAGGTGGGCGAGGTATGGCTGTCAGAGTCTGTCCGCCATCTGCGCGTCCTGCCCCCGCCGGAAGTGTCGATGGGGGTTTCTCTTGGAGGCGGCTGGCTGGATCTGAAGATTGAGACGGCGGGAATCGACCCGGCGGAGCTTTTGCAGGTACTCAGTGAATACCGCCAAAAAAAGAAATATTACCGCATGAAAAATGGCGAATTTTTGCAGCTTTCGGGCGGCGGTCTGCAGGCGCTTGACAGCCTGACTGCGGATCTGGGACTGACAAAGAGTGAATTTCAGGCGGGGGAGGCGAAGATACCTGCCTACCGTGCTTTTTATCTGGACAGTCTCTCGGGCGACGGCAGGATGAAACTGTTTCAGCGGGATGAAGCCTACGGGATGATGGTGCGCGATCTAAAAACGGCGCAGAGTGTCAGCTATGCGGTTCCGGCGGTGCTGGAAAAGACGCTGCGGGAATACCAGAAGATCGGATATACGTGGATGCGGACGCTGGCGCGGTATCATTTCGGCGGGATCCTGGCAGATGATATGGGACTGGGAAAAACGCTGCAGGTGATTGCGCTTCTGACGGCATTTTATCAGGAAAAAACCGAGCAGAAAGCGGCTGGAAATGAAGGCAGTGGGTCAGAATTACCTCTTCCGTCTTTGATCGTCTGCCCGGCGTCGCTCGTCTACAACTGGGGACAGGAATTTGCCCGGTTTTCGCCGGGGATCCGCGTGCTTCTGATTGCCGGGACGGCGAAAGAACGGCAGGAACAGCTGGAGGAGCAGATGCGGATGGAGGCGTCTGAGGGGGCGCAGGTGATCATCACGTCCTATGATCTGTTGAAACGGGATCGGG
>QWCV01000856.1_pt1 | contig 32494 bp, 28 predicted proteins | sample 1972621 | NCBI WGS metagenome assembly QWCV01 (sample SAMN09866699, study PRJNA288562) | Human gut metagenome isolate pre2_stool, whole genome shotgun sequencing... | isolation source: gut | host: Homo sapiens | place: USA: California | reverse complement strand
TCATGCCGAAGAGGAACAGGCACAGCCCGCCGATCATCGCCATCGCCAGTCCGCCGGCCAGTGATTTCGGCACGTGCCGCTCCAACGCATCGGCGCTGACGAATGTGCTGACCGCTGCCGACATCATCGCGCCCACCAGCAAGAACGGGATCGTCTGCAATATGAGCCCGGCGGCGCCGGTGCCGATGCGCACCAGTGGAATCGGCAGACCGCGCGATTCGAACATGGCGGACGCGGCGATGAGGAACGCCACCAGCGGCGTGCCGATGATGAGAAAAAGGTAATGCGCCGAATGGTCGCGCCCATCGGCACTGTTGGCGTCAATGGGACTGCCGCCATCGGCGTGGTGTCCCCGTCCGGTGCCGTCATGAACCGTGCCGGTGTGATGTCCCCATGACATTATGACGCTCCTTTGAATTGCCGGCATGGGCTGTCGGTATGGGATGATGCCGCCATATCGTACCACGGTGATAATGGTTCCCAATGCAAAAAGGTGCCGCCTCTCGTCTTGAGAAGCGGCACCCTGCATACAAGTCCCTGCTGAGGCCATGTCACTGGTCTTGGCGGCTGGTTCGCGTGGATTGACCCATCACGCATCGGGTCGCGGGTCTACCGCGGCTTCACGTATCCCTTGCGCGCGGCCTTGACCAGACTGTGCGGCACGTGCACCACCTCGCCATCGGGCATGTGCACGGCGATCAGCTGCGCGGCCTGCGCCTTCCATTGTGACCTGCGCGCATGCGTGTTCGCGCGCGACGTTCTGACTTTCGGCAGTGCCATCAGCCTTGCCTCGCTTTCCAGTGGGGGTTCTTCTTGTTGATTACATAAAGATGCCCGCGGCGGCGCACGACGTACGAGCCGTCCTTGCGCGCCAACGAGCGTATCGACGATTTGACCTTCATATCGTTGCTCCGTTTCGTGTTTTCGATGGGTTTATGCAGTGTTGGTGGGTTTATGCAGTGTTGATGTATGTGCTGCGCCGGTCGGCCGACCACCCTCAGTCCCGCTTCGCGAGCCAGCTCCCGCCAGCGGGGGCTTCCGCGTAGCGGGTGGGGATGGTTCGCGCATTGGGATGCCGGCATTCGCCGGCCCTGTCAGCTCCGTCCGTAGCGCTTGTTGAATTTCTGCACTTGGCCGGCCGTGTCGAGCACGACGTTGCGGCCGGTGTAGAACGGGTGGCTGTAGCTCGACACCTCCACGTTGACCAGGGAGTAGGTGTTGTCGTCCTCCCATTCGATGGTCGGCAGGCTCGCGGCCTTCGCGACCAGCGTGGACCGCGTGAGGAACGCCTTTCCGGTGGACCGGTCGCGGAATACCACGTACCCGTATTGAGGATGGATGTTGTCTTTCATATGATGATGCCTTTCTGATGATGCGATGTTGGTGCGCCGCGCTGGATCACCAGCTGCTCTTCACCACGCCGGGAAGCTCCCCGCGGTGCGCCTTTTCCCTCAGGTTGATACGGGACAGCCCGAATTTACGGTTGAAGGCGCGCGGTCGGCCGTCGATGCTGTCGCGGTTGCGCAGCCTGGTCGGGCTGGCGTCGCGGGGGATCGCATGCAGTCGGCGCATCGCCTCGGCGCGTTCGTCGGCGGTCAGGTGCGGGTTGACCGAGTCCCTTTTGCACTGTGCCCGTCGCTGCGCGTATTTGGCGACGATCTGCTCGCGTTGCAGTTGCTTGTTGATCTTGCTGGTCTTTGCCATTGAGGCTCCTTGATGATGGCTGTGTGCCGAGATGACGCTCGGACGGCCGCGGTTCGTGCGGGCCGTCGGAACGGATTCAGCGGGTCTCGCGGAATGTGACCCGCTTGCGTACGACCGGGTCGAACTTCGTCAGTTCCAGACGGGCCGGCGTGTTACGGCGGATGCGTGCCAGGGCCGCTTCGATGCCGATGCGGTCGATGGTCTTCATCCCTTTGACACTGACGGTCAGCGTGACGTGACGGCCGAGCGAGGGAACCCAGTACCGCTTGGTCTGCAGGTTCGGGTTGAAGCGTCGGCGTGTTTTCCTATGCGAGTGGGATACACGGTTGCCCGTTGAGGCGCGCGTGCCCAGAATTTGACATTGTTTGGACATGGATGCCAATATATCATAATGATAATCATTATCAAAAAGAAAGGCGATCATGATTCATCCGACATTGCAATCACGGGGAAACGCGGATACGTCGGTGGTGTTGCTGACGGGCGCCGATCGGCTGAGTCTGGACTCCGTGGCGTTCTCCTTGGCCGACTCGTATGCGTCCGTATGCGCGATCTCGTACGATGTGCGCCCAAATGACGAGGCGGATGCCGGTCTGAGCGTCGTCAGGCGTGTCAGCCGCCCGGTGGGGCAGGGTGTCGGGGTGGACGACGTGGAAATCTTCGATCTGTCGGATTGTTGTCTGAGCTGCTCGGTCAAGCACGACGCGGGCGGGACGCTCGCCTCTCTGCGAGGTCAGGCCCGTGTGTTCCTGGTGGGTCTTCCGGTGGGACTGGAGGCGACGCCGGTCGCCCGGTATCTCGAAGACATGATGCGCCTTGATTCGTGGGGTGATGGTATGGGCGTCGCGGCCGTGGTCAATGCGGTCGGTCTGGACGAGTTCGAGGAGCGGTTCTTCGACGACGACCGTCTGTGCGTGTATGGCACGGGTGACGAGGATGGTGTATTCGACGAGCGGTCGACCGGTGCGGTGGTGTCGCGCCTGATCCGGGAGGCGACGCATGTCCTTGAGCTGCCGGTGGTCGGCCGGGGCTGCCTGTCGCGGCATGTGGATGCCGACGGCGAATGCGCGTGCCGCGACATCATCCGCGCCGTGGCCAGGCGGGACGCCGTGGTGGTCGAGGATGCCCATGAGGCGGACCTGTGCGACATCGCCGGCCTGTATGAAGTCGAGTCGTCCGTCGGTGCGTGATCGGCCGCGCGACACGCCCATTTGATAACGATAATGATAATAAATCTCAATAACGCGTATACTGTGAACCGAAAGAACGGGAGAAAGCCCGTCATCATCCGGAGAGGAACGGAATAACAAATGCAGATTTCATCTATCATCAGGCGCGCCGTCGCGGGTGTGGCGGCCGCCTCTATGCTGGTGGCCGTCGCGGCATGCGGAACGAGCAAGGACAACAAGACCGCCGGGGGAGAAGGCGGCAGCGGCACCATCGAAGTCGTCGCCAGCATCAACCAGTGGGGCTCCGTCGCCAAGGACCTCGGCGGCTCCCACGTCGACGTCACCAACATCATGACGAAGACCAACGTCGAGGCGCACGACTACGAGCCCACCAGCCAGGACGTCGCGAAGTTCGGCACTGCGAAGGTCGCCGTCGTGAACGGCGCCGACTACGATCCGTGGGCGTCCAAGGCCGCATCCGCGACGAAGGCCACGCTGGTCACCGCAGCCGAAACCGCCGGCATCAAGGAAGGCGACAACCCGCACGTCTGGTTCTCCGCCAAGGTGCGCAACAACACCGCCGACGCCATCACCGCAGCCTATCAGAAGGCCGACCCGAGCCACAAGGACGACTACGCCAAGCTCAATAAGGAATGGCACGCCAAGGAGGATCAGCTGGAAAGCAAGATCAAGGACGCCTCCGCCAAGACCAAGGATGTGCCGTACGCCGCGACCGAATCCGTCGCATGGTACCTCGCCGACGACCTGGGCATGAAGGACGCCACCCCGACCGGCTACGCGCAGGCCTCCGCCAACGAGAGCGAGCCCACCCCGTCCGACATCAAGGCGTTCCAGGACGCCCTCAAGGGCGGCTCCATCAAGATGCTGGTATTCAACACGCAGGAAGCTAACTCCACCGCCGACCAGATCACCGGTGCCGCCAAGAGCGCCAATGTCCCGATCGTCGAGCTCACCGAGCAGATGCCGAAGGAATACACCAACCTGCTCGATTGGATGAGCGCCCTCGTCGACCAGTTCGCCAAGGCGTGATGCCGGCGCGCTGATTCTATCTCTATCTATATCTTCTTCAACGGCGGGGCCTTCTTGCGGGGGCCTCGTCGCTTTTGCGCATGGAGGGGCATCATTCCGTGAGGGGCTCTTCGGAGCAGTCACCGATTGCTTCGCGACGGGCTCCGGGGAACGAATTATCCGATTCGGCCGGGCTGGAATGGCGTCATTTTCACGATGTGGATGCCGTTTCGTCTGATGGATGATCTGGCCGTCACTGTGCGCGGGTACCGTCACTGTGCGCGGGCTCGCACAGTGACGCGGGCGGTAGAAACCCTTATTTTCCAATGATTTCCGTGACGCAGTCACGCTGCGAGGGCACGCACGGTGACGGTACCCACGCACAGTGACGCTTGACCCGTGTAACAGTTGAGCTCGTCCGCGATGGAACTGCGAAATCCCGCCGGACGCATATACGGGCAAGATGATGGACACGCCGATCGTATCCGGATTCACGCGGCGGGTGCACGATCATCGTCATCGGCCGAACATGCGTCTTATGGGAGACACGCCAAAATGCGTCGCAGGGCTGCCGGGGAGGACGGTTGGGATGGTGAAATCCTGCGATTGTTGTTTTTTATGCGTGGCAACCCTGCCGTGTACACGGGCGACGACCGTCACGGCGATTGTCCGTAACCCATAAAGGGCCGGATGGCCGGCTACCGCTGCAGTGTGCGCAGCATGCCCATAGCCTCCTTCGCCGTCAGGGACGGCACGTAGGCGCGGACGACCGCCAGCCCGATTTGGGCCAGCACGGCCGGATCGGGATAGCAGATGTACACCGGCTCCTCGGTCGGCTGGAACTTGCGTTTGAAATTGAACAGCGAGTGGAATCCGTATGCGGGTTCCATCCAATCCGCCACGATCTGCAGCGCATGCTGCAGCATGACGGTGCCGGTATCCATATGTCCGGTCTCGTCGGCATTGTCGCGCTGCGGGTTCATGCCGGCCAGCGGTGCGGCGGACAAGCTCATGAACTCGACGGCGCACTCGGGGTGCTCCAGCCCCTCGTCACGCAGCCGCTCCGCCATGCGCGCGATCAGGAACTCCATGATGCCGTTCGGACTGTCGGTGCGATGCCGCATGAAATCAAGCGTCCAGCCGATGATGCGCCCGTCGCGCCACGTCGGCAGCCAGCTGGTCACGCCTAGCACCGTCCCCTCGGCATCGATCGCGTACAGGATGCGCACGCGCGGGTCGTGCAGCTCCTCGACGCCGCCCAGCGTGAACTTCATCTCCGGCAGCGCCTTGAGCTGCGCCCACTGCTCGGAGATCTCCTCGATCTGTTCGCGTATGTCGTTCGGGGCCTCGTTGAAGGTCGACATCACGTCGCTGATACCGGAACGTTTCGCCTTGTTGATGGCGGTGCGGATGTCCTGCCATTTCTTGCCGGTCGTCTTCCATTGCCGGGGATCGACCACCATCTCGCTGCCGACCTCCAGCGAATACCAGCCCATGGCGGCAAGCTGGTCGCGCTGCTCGCGATGCACGCTGTATAGCACGGGCGACCATGACTGCTGCATGCTGAACCGAGCGAACTCGCGCAGGTCGGACGACCATTCGCCACGGTCGCCGAACGGGCCCGTGGTCGTCAGCGCGATGCCGTGGATCACCCGGTATGCCATGGCCGACCGTCCGGTGGCGGAGAACCAGTAATGGTTGCCCTCCCACGTGGTCATGAAGCTCATCGACTCGCCATCCAGCTCCACCAGACGGCCGGCGTTGGCGCGGGCGCGTCCGTCGACCAGCAGGATCTCACGCATCCATCGGACCGCGACGACCAGCACCACGAGCCAGAAGACCAGTCCCACGGCCTGATCGACCACCGATGCGGCCACGGTGCGCGGCAGGAACGACGGCCTGCTGCGGTTGAGGAACCCGATGGGAATGAACCGTGACGGCAGCTCATGCATCAGGCCATGCCATGTCGCCGGAGGCCGGAAATCGCCGGGGCGCAACAGTCCGAAGCCCAGATACGCCGCGATGCAGACGGCCAGGGCGATGACGACCGCCGCGCTGCCTCGCCGCAGACGCCCCGCGTCCGTGCGGATCGGGAAGTGGTGCATGGAGCAGGCGACGGCGATGGCGAACACCATTGGCAACAGCACGTTGGCGATGCTCGCCGGAATCGCGCCGTGCAGCAGCAGGGAACGCAACCCCTGCGGCGCGTGGGACAGAGGCGCCACGAAATAGTACAGCATCGCGATGCAGGATTCCCCCAGCCCGACGATGATGAACGCCCACGCGGCGAGACGCCTGCCACGATACAGGCCCCAGGTCATGATGAGCATCACCGCGGTCGGCAGCAGGGAACGCAGGACCGCCCCAGGCATGGACACCCGCAGCAGATTGAACTGGAAGAAGCAGTCGGTGCGGGCCATGCCGGCAAGGCAGGAGGCGAGCTTGCCGTCATCGGGTGAGGCCGGGCTCATAATCAGTCCCAATGAGCTCAACGGGCCGATATGGGTTGGTGAGGAGATCGCGATGATCGGGCCGAGCGTGAGTACCAGCGCGATGGCCGCGAACACGCGACGGGTCTCGTACGACGTGCTCAGCTGCCAGTGCAGCGGATCCGCCGCCGAAGCGTCGTCCAGCTGTCGGACGGTCTTCCGCTTGGATGCCAGCGCGCCCAGTACATGGCCGAATCCCGCCGCCGCGAGCAGGCAGTAGTCACCGGGATTACCGCTGAACATCACAACCATGATAATGGACACATAGCCGATCAGACGGATGCGCCGCCTCCACAGGCGGCGGGTGAACGCGCTGGCCGCCATCATCGCGCCCACGCCCAGCGTCAGCGGGCTGAGCGCGAAACGGATGCGGCCCACCACCGGAGTGCCCTGCAACAGTTGGGCGATGCCTCCGCACAGCAGCAGTCCCAAGGCCGTCCCGGCGAGCGTGCAGATGAAGGCCGCCGTCAGGGTGCGGCGGCGGCCCAGCAGCGTCTCGGCGATGGAGAACATCACCAACAGCGCGATCGTGTCGACGAGCAGCTGCAGGATTCCGCGTGTCAGCAGCAGCGTGGCCAGCAGATGCAGCAGGTTGAACTCCTGCAGGCTGGTGCGCAGGCTGCGCAGAGGCAGTGGACGGCCGGCCAGCGCGAAGCCGATCCACATGGCGATGTTGAGCCCCGCGAACGTGCAGGACAACGTCACTGCGAGGCGATGCCCGTGAATCCAGACGCTCACGTCCTGCACCAAGGCATGCATCCTGCCGTGGGTACGGCATTTGCGGCGGCTTTCTTTGCCGCTCTCCGGTTCGACTTTCGTGTCGCTCATTGCAGAACCTCGATTCTCGGATAGTCGGACCATGTCAAGCCCGTTTCGCCCAGACCCCAGCGGTGCGCGCACAGCCAGGGGACGGCCGCCTCTAATGTCGCGTTGACGGAATGCCAGTCATGGCCGGTGTCAGGCACGACGATCTTCACGACGTGCATGCCGGCCTTGACACCGGCCTGGCCGTTGACGATGACGTTTTTTATGGATCTCGCGTCGCGCTTGCCCGCCCCCAGAATCATGATCTGGTTGGAAGGCGCGTGGTCGGCGATGGCGTTGGCCGGCACTTGAGCCTCATAGGCGCTGCGGTCGCCGTTGAAATATTCGGCGACCATATGCTCCACGGATCCGGCGGTGGGCTTCAGCTCGCCGTCCACGGCGATGATGGAGCCGAATATGTCCGGGTGCCGCGGTCCCAACTGGGTGGCACACGTGCCACCCTGCGAGAACCCGCCGATCGCCCAATCCCGCGCCTGCCGGGACACGGGCAGATGCGCTTTGATCCACCGTGGCACGTCGACGGTCAGATACGTCTCCGCGCGTCCGACCTTGGTCGTGTCGGCGCACAGGCTGTTCACCGTGTTGTCGCCGTTCTGGTCGGGCGAGATGACGATGGGCGCCAGACCGTGATGCGCCTTCGCATACTGGTCCAGGATCGCGGCGATGCCGCTGGCCGCGAACACGCGGTCCGGATTGCCCGGCTGCCCGGCGAGCATGACGAGTACCGGCAGCTCTGGCGGTGTGTCGCTCAGGGCGGCTGGCGGCATGTAGACGGCCGCGGTACGCGCGCGGAATCCGGAGGCTGTGTTGGATATGTCCACCGAATAAACCTTGCCGTGCGCGGCGGCGGGCGGCAGTTTGCCATCGAGCATCTCGCGCAGCCATTCATCGACGGTCAGGGTCCCCTTCTGCATGTGCGACGTGCTGAGCGGATGATATGACGAATAGCCGATCAGCGAGCCGATGGTCTGATACTCCCCGTAAATCGAGTCGATACGGAGCGCGGTGGAGACCAGCACGAATGGGATGAGCACCGCGGCCATCAGGCGCCGGGCGCGCCGGGCGTGCACGATGGTCGTCACCAGCAGTCCCAACAGCGCGCAGCACGCGGCCGCAGCCATGATGACGGGCCAGCCCAGCGATACGCCGAATACCATGAATTTTTCGGAAAGCAGCCACATGACCAGCAGGCCGAAGCCACCGCAGACAAGCATGATGGGCACCTGCCTCGCCAGCTTGGACCGATCGCTCCTGAAGACCTGCCACAGCAGCAATATCGCCACTCCCACGCCGACAATCACCCATATCGTGGTTGGCAACGGGCCTGAGACGAGTCGTATATGCAGTAACCTCGTCACCCAACTCGGCAACGATTCCATGCGATCATCCCCCTTGTAAGTGTCATCGGTTGATATTACCCGGTATGACCCGGCGCCTTTCGTCCGTCTCAGGGATGATATTGCCCGATGCTGTATGCGGGGCCCACTTATGCGGATCATGCGGGGCTCTTCCGCGCGGATTCCAACGGGCGGCGAGTGGCCCATACGGGTCTCAGACTGGTCTCATACGGGGAGATTCAGGGAAATATCAGTGAACGTGATGTACCATTGTCGTCGTTTCTTTACTAGAATGTCATTCGGTATTCATCATGGCGGCGCATGGCCGTTCCCTTCCGCGCGTGACGCGGCGGAAGAACCATGATGACGTGTATATGGCCGATAACGAATTGGGCATGGGTCGGATGGCGCCATGCGAATCACACGAAGTGCGGGTATATGAGCGACGAAATAAACGACAAGAACGACGACGGTACGAACGCGGCCGATGCCGTCAGTCCGTCCGGCGAGATCGAGGTGCTGGATATCAAGCGGGCCGACTCCTCTTCCGGCAGGAACGGCGGCAAAGGCGGCAGAAACGGCGGTCGCCGTGAGTATAAGCCGTTCCCCGGCTGGCTGTACGGTGTCCTGTTCGTGGTGTTCGACATGGCGGCGGTCGCTGCGCTGCAGTGGGGCGTCAGCCAGTCCGGCACGCGCGTGCAGCTGTCCAGTCCCGTCGTGGGCTGGGGTTTCGTGTCGAAGATGTGGACCAAGGGCAACTTCGTGTTCGTGCTGAACCTGCTGCTCATCGGCGCGCTGTATCTGGCGCTGCTCATGCTGTTCAACCGGTTCTGGATAGCCACGCCGGTGCTGCTGGCCGTGGCCATCATCGTGGGCGTCATCGAGCATTTCAAGGTGTCCATACGCTATGAGGCGATTCTGCCTTCCGACCTGGGCTTCCTCGGCTCGAATACCGGCAATCTGATGAGTTTCACCCCTCCGGGGGCCCATTGGATCATCCTCGGCGCACTCGCGGTGTTCCTGGTGTTCGTCGCACTGTTCGTGGTGCTCAACCATGTCGATGGCCGGCATGGTCGCATGATCCGTTTCGACAACAAGGGGTTGGCCGCCGGAATCCGTCTGATGGTGTTCCTGCTGCCATCGTTGTTCTTCGGCCTGTACTGTGACCAGGTCAGCACCGTCGGCTCGTGGGCGAACGGTTTTTCCAAGGCCCTGGGCGACACTCCTTCGATGTGGGATTCCGTGTATGACGCGCAGCGCAACGGTCCGCTGGTCTCGTTCACCCGGCAGCTCAACCCGACGATCATGGATGAGCCGAGCGATTACAGCGAGGCCACGATGAAGGAGGTCGTCAAGAGGTACGAGGCCGCCGCCGAGAAGATCAACGCCTCGCGCACGAAGAACATGACCGATTCGACGGTGGTCTACGTGCTGTCCGAATCGTTCTCAGACCCCGCGCGCGTACCCGGTGTGAAGCTCAACAAGGACGCCATTCCGGAGGTCCGTGCCATCAAATCCGGCACGACCAGCGGTCTGATGCTGTCGTCCGGATACGGTGGCGGCACCGCGAACCTGGAGTATATGGGATTGTCGGGCCTGAGCATGGCGAATTTCGACTCGTCTCTGACCAGCCCGTACCAGCAGCTGGTACCGGGGCAGCATTGGACGCCGACGATCAACCAGATGTGGGGGGCTCCGAAGAACTCCATCGCCTTCCACCCGTATGAGCCGTCGATGTATTCGCGTGCGACGAACTACAAGAAGTTCGGATTCGCGCATTTCTACACGCTGCAGGGCGACGACATCATCAAGCATCGGGACAAGATCGACCGTTCCCCGTACGTGTCCGACAAGGCCACGTATCAGAGCGCGTTGGAGGACATCAGCTCGACCGATTCGAACCAGTTCATCCAGATCATCACGATGCAGAACCATATGCCGTACAACGACTGGTATGCCGACAACGAGTTCAAGGCCACCGCGGCCGACGGCGCCGATTCCCTCGGCTCCGACGAAGTGACGGCCATCGACACGTATGCGAAGGGCGCGAGCATCACCGATACGGAGACGAAGAACTTCCTCGATGAGCTCAACAAGCTCGACAAGCCGGTGACGGTCGTGTTCTATGGCGACCATCTGCCGGGCATCTACGAAACCGCCAGCCAGGATACGAACAATTCGCTGGCGCTGCATTTGACGGATTATTTCATATGGTCCAACAAGGCGTCCGGCTCGCAGGGCAAGAAGGTCGACAACAGCGTGTACTCGTCGCCGAACTATTTCGTGGCGCAGACTGCGGAGCACATGAACGCGAAGGTGTCGCCGTACCTGGCGTTCCTGACGCTCATGCACAAGAAGGTCTCCGCCATGGAGCCGCCGGTGGTCAACAAGATCCAGGGATGGGACCGCATCCCCGAGGGGCAGGATATCTATCTTGACGCGGCGGGCAACCCGATGGCCGAGGACGAGTTCGACGAGCAGACCAAGCAGCTGATGACCGATTACAAGCTCATCCAGTACGACATCACGGCCGGCAAAAACTATCTGAAAGACACCGACTTCATGGATCTGCCGTAAGGCCTCACAAAATAGCAATTGCCCCCGCTACTAGCGGGGGCAATTTCATAGGCATGCCATACACGGCTTTTTACCGCCTGAAGTGAGTTGTGTGGTGCAGATGCAAGGCGCGGAATGCGACGGACGTACGATGGTACTTCGAGCGCTCCGCAACGCAGCAGATGCGCCGCACAACTCACTTCAGCGCTTTGGCACCGATGTCGTGGCGGTAAAACATTCCCTCCGTGTCCAGCTTGTCGATGATTGCGTAGACCTTGTCTTGGGCGGACTTGAGGTCGGGGGCGGTGGTTTCGATGAGGAGGACGCGTCCGGAGGAGGCGACGAGGCCTTGGTCGCTGTTGGAGACGCCGGCGTAGTAGACGTGGGAGGCGTCGTCGACGGGGATGGAGGGGATTTTGGCACCCTTGATGACGTTGACGGGGTAGCCGTTGGAGGCGAGGACGACGCCGAGGGTGGCGTTGTCGCTGTCCCAGGTGAAGGCGGGGGTGCCGCCGTCGAGGATGGCGCTGATGGCTGCTCCGAGATCGCTGGTGAGCTTGGGGAGGACGACTTCGGTTTCGGGGTCGCCGAAGCGGGCGTTGAATTCGATGACCTTGGGGCCGTCGGCGGTGGCGATGAGGCCGGCGTAGAGGATGCCGGTGAAGGGGGTGCCTTCGGCGGCCATGGCTTCGACGGTGGGGCGCACGATGGTGTCGATGGCGGTGTCGATGACGTCCTGGCCGATCTGGGGAACGGGGCTGTAGGCACCCATGCCGCCGGTGTTGGGGCCTTCGTCGTTGTCGTAGGCGCGCTTGTGGTCCTGGGAGATGGGCATGGGCCAGAATTCGGTGCCGCGGACGAAGCTCATGAGGGAGAATTCCTGGCCTTCGAGGAAGTCTTCGATGACGACCTTGGCGCCGGCCTTGCCGAAGCGGTGGTCGATGAAGATGTCGTCGAGAGCGGTGATGGCGGTGTCGACGTCCATGGCGACGGTGACACCCTTGCCGGCGGCGAGTCCGTCGGCCTTGACGACGATGGGGGCGCCGTGTTCGCGCACGTAGGCGACGGAGTCTTCGAGGTTGTCGAAGGTGCGGTATTGGGCGGTGGGGATGTTGTGGCGGGCCATCAGCTGCTTGGCGAAGTCTTTGGAGCCTTCGATCTGGGCGGCGGCCTTGTTGGGGCCGAAGGCCTTGATGCCGGCCGCGGCGAAGTCGTCGACGAGTCCTTCGATCAGGGGGACTTCAGGGCCGACGAACGCCCAGTCGTACTGGTTGTGCTGCATGAAGCTGATGAAGGCGGCGTGGTTTGATTCGTTGATTTGGGTGGTGCGGATGCCGTCCAGTTCCATGCCGGGGTTGCCGGAGGCGACGGTGACTTCGCTGACGCTGTCGCCGCGCAGCAGCGCGTGCGCGATGGCGTGTTCGCGTGCGCCCGAGCCGATGACCAAGACTTTCTGACCCATGATGTGTCCTTTCTTCAGGCCCCGCTGGCGGGGCTGTCCGTTGCAGACGGACTGGGGGGGGGCTTGCCGGCCACCCCCGGATTCGCTTGTGACCGCACTCCCCATCAGTGGGGAGTGCGGGAGTGGATGCTTACTTCAGCGTGATCTGCGTGCCGTCGGTGTCGGGGACGATCGTGCCGATCGCATATCCGGCTTCGCCGTTGTCCTTGAGCAGGGCGAGCGTCTCGTCGGCGCGTTCGGCGGAGACGGCGAGCACCATGCCGATGCCCATGTTGAAGATGTTGTACATCTCCTTGTGGTCGATGTCGCCGGCGCGTTCCAGGACGTCGAAGATGGGAAGGACGGGCCAGGATCCGAGCGTGATGTCGGCGGCGAGGCCGTCGGGGATCATACGGGGGATGTTCTCGATGAAGCCGCCGCCGGTGATGTGGGCGACGCCCTTGACGACGCCTGCCTTGAACAGGGGCTTGAGTGTCTTGACGTAGATCTTGGTCGGGGTGAGCAGCACGTCGCCGAGCTTGGCTCCGCCGAGTTCGGGGAGCACGGTGTCGACGGTATAGCCGGCCTGCTCGAACAGGGCCTTGCGCACGAGGGAGAAGCCGTTGGAGTGCACGCCGGTGGATGGCAGTCCGATGAGCACGTCGCCGGCGGTGATGCCGGAGCCGTCGACGATGGCGGACTTTTCGGCCACGCCGACCGCGAATCCGGCCAGATCGTATTCGTCTTCGTCATACATGCCGGGCATTTCGGCGGTCTCGCCGCCGATCAGACCGGCTTCGGACTGCACGCATCCGTCGGCCACGCCGGAGACGACCTGTTCGAGCAGCGCCGGATCGTTCTTGCCGCAGGCGATGTAGTCGAGGAAGAACAGCGGCTCGGCGCCTTGGGCGGCGATGTCGTTGACGCACATGGCCACGCAGTCGACGCCGATGGTGTCGTGCTTGTCGACCATCTTGGCGACGACGAGCTTGGTGCCGACGCCGTCGGTGCCGGAGATCAGCACGGGCTCCTTGTAGCCGAGGGACGCGAGGTCGAACAGGCCGCCGAAGCCGCCGATGCCGCCGACGACGCCGGGACGGTTGGTGCGGGCGACGTGCGATTTGATGCGCTTGACGACCTCGTAGCCGGCTTCCACGCTGACACCGGCGTTTTCATATGCTTGTGGCATGACGTACCTTTCTTGGATGATGCTTGTTGGGTTGTGTCGGAATTGGGATTGGTCTGTGGTGCTGGAACGCCGTTATTGCTGCGTCGGCGCGGTGGTGTACTCGTTGCCTTCGTACTTGCTCTTGTAGAGCGCGAATTCGGGCAGACGGACACGGTCCTCGGGGGTGAGGGACTTGAGGAAGTCGGTCTCGTAGTCGTCGAGCGCGGTCGGGTAGTCGCCGTTGAAGTAGGCGACGCACAGTCCGCCGTAGGGTGCCTGCGCGTTGAGGCCGATGGATTCGACCAAGCCGTCGAGCGACAGAAAGGCGAGGGAGTCGGCGCCGATGAAGTCGCGGATCTCCTCGACGGATTTCTTCGCGGCGATCAGCTCCTTGGTGGTGGAGATGTCGATGCCGTAGAAGCACGGGTATTTGAGCGGCGGCGAGCTGATGCGCATGTGCACTTCGGCGGCGCCGGCTTCCTTGAGCAGCTGGACGATGCGCTTGGACGTGGTTCCGCGCACGATCGAATCGTCGATGACGATGACGCGCTTGCCGCGCACGACACCGCGGACGGCGGACAGTTTCATGCGCACGCCCTGCTCGCGCAGCTCCTGCGTGGGCTGGATGAAGGTGCGGGCCACGTACTGGTTCTTGATCAGGCCCATTTCGTTGGGCAGGTGCGCGGCCTCGGCGTAACCGGACGCGGCGGACAGCGACGAGTTGGGCACGCCGATGACCATGTCGGCGTCGACCGGGGATTCCTCGGCCAGGCGCGCGCCCATGCGCTTGCGGGCGGAGTGCACGTTCACGCCGTAGATGTTGGAGTCCGGGCGGGCGAAGTAGATGTATTCCATGGAGCAGATGGCCAGCTGCGTCTTGTTGGTGTACTGCACGATCTTGTAGCCGTGGTCGTTGACCACGATGATCTCTCCGGGGCGGATGTTGCGTACCAGTTCGGCGCCGACGACGTCGAGAGCGCAGGTCTCGGAGGCGAGCACGTAGGCGCCGTTCTTCATCTTGCCGAGGGACAGCGGTCGGAAGCCGTTCGGGTCGAGCGCGCCGATCATCGCGTCCTCGGTCATGATGAGGTAGGCGAACCCGCCGTGCACGGTGTTGAGCGCCTCCTTGAGCTTGTCCATGAAGGTCGGCTTGGAGGAGCGGCGGATCAGGTGCATGAGCACTTCGGTGTCGGAGTTGGAGTGGAAGATCGCGCCTTCGTCCTCCAGCTTGCGACGCAACGACACGCAGTTGGTGAGGTTTCCGTTGTGCCCCAGCGCCACGTCGCCGTCGTGGAACCGGAAGATGAACGGCTGGATGTTGTCGGTGGTGCCCGATCCGGCGGTGGCATAACGCACGTGGCCGATCGCCTTGTCGCCGGTGAGCCGTCCGATCTCGCGCTCGTCGCCGAACACCTGGGTCAGCAGTCCGAGGCCGCGGTGTCCGATGAGATGGCCGTGGTCGTTGGAGACGATGCCGGCGCCTTCCTGACCGCGGTGTTGCAGTGCGTGGAGTCCGAAATACGTCAGGCGGGCGGCGTCCGGGTGACCCCATACGCCGAAGATGCCGCATTCTTCGTGAATGTCTTCGAGTTCAGCTGACAAGCCAAAGCTCCTTCCAAAACATGGGAGACAGGGGATTCGCTACCTATCCACAGTACCAATCGGCGGCTACATCCGCGCTCGGGGGTGTGGCAGATGGGCCTCATGGGCGGCGACATACTATCGAACATATGTCTCATAATGATTGTACTCTGAAACGAAAGCGCGAAAGGGGGTGGTGACGATGGTTCGGGGCGAGCATGTGTATCTTGCCATAGACCTGAAGTCTTTTTACGCTTCCGTGGAGTGCCACGACCGTGGTCTCGACCCGCTGCGCACGCATCTGGTGGTGGCGGATGAGGAGCGTACGGACAAGACCATCTGCCTGGCCGTGTCTCCTTCGCTGAAGGCGTATGGCATTCCCGGACGCGCACGTTTGTTCGAGGTTCGGCAGCGCTTGGCATCGGTGAACGCCGAGCGGGCGATGCTGGCTCCTGGCGGACGGCTGTCCGGTGAATCCTGTGATTCTCAGGATCTTGAACATTCCCCGAGATTGAAGGCGTCGATGGTGATCGCCAAGCCGCGAATGGCGCATTATCTGGAGGTGAGCGGCAGGGTGTACGGCGTGTACCTGCGATATGCCGCGCCCGAGCACATCCATGTCTATTCGATCGATGAGGTGTTCATCGATGCCACGCCCTATCTGCGCGCGCTGGGCATGGGCCCGCACGAGATGGCGAGGGCCATCGTGCGTGACATTCTCGCGCAGACGGGCATCACCGCCACGGCTGGCATCGGCACCAACATGTATCTGGCGAAGGTGGCGATGGACATCGTGGCCAAGCACATGCCCGCCGATGAGGATGGCGTTCGTGTGGCGGAGCTTGACGAGATGTCGTATCGGCGACTGCTATGGAACCATCGTCCGCTTACGGATTTCTGGCGGGTCGGTCGCGGCTATGCCCGGAAGCTTGAGCATGCCGGCCTGCTGACCATGGGGGACGTCGCCCGATGCTCGATCGGCCGGGCCTCCGACTACTACAACGAGGATCTGCTCTACCGCATGTTCGGCAGGAACGCCGAACTGCTCATCGACCATGCGTGGGGCTGGGAGCCGTGCACGATCGCGGACATCCAATCGTATGAGCCGGATGCGCACAGCATCAGCAGTGGGCAGGTGCTCACCGGGCCCGCCGACTATGCCACGGGACGGCTCATCGTCAAGGAGATGGCGGACGCGCTCGCCTTGGATCTTGTCGGCAAGCGGGTGCTGACGAATCGTCTGACGCTCGCGGTCGGCTACGACATCGGCAGCCTTGACTCGACCAAACTGGATTCCTGCGCGGATTCGGCGATGAAACGGGCCTCCGATCAGACGGGCAAGAGCTATCGCGGGCCGGTGTCCGTCGACCGGTATGGGCGGCGGGTCCCCAAGCCGGCCACCGGGTCGATCGGACTGGGGGAGTTCACCTCGTCTTCCACTCGCATCCGTGAGGCGATGACGATGCTGTACGAGCGCATCGTGGATCCGCGTCTGTTGGTGCGCCGGCTCACCGTCATCGCCGATGATGTGGCCACGGCGAATGAGCTTGCGGCCGGCAAACGCTACGAGCAGCTTGATCTGTTTTCCCGGATCGATTCGTCCGCGGAGGAGGGGGACGATGGCCATGTCGGCATTTCGAACAGTGATGTGCGGCGTGAGCATGACATGCAGACTGCATTGCTGGAGGTCAAGAGGAAATTCGGCCGCAATGCCGTCATCAAGGCGATGGACATGGAGGACGGCGCCACCGGCCAGGACCGCAATCGGCAGATCGGAGGCCATCGTGCGTGAGCGTATCGAACGTATTGCGCTATCGGGCGTGAAAAGGAGTCCATATGGCATTACATGAGACGCATAAATATGACGACATCATCGATATGCCGCATCACGTGTCGCGCAGGCATCCGCAGATGTCCCGTCGTCAGCGGGCCGCCCAGTTCATGCCGTTCGCCGCGTTGACCGGCTACGAGCGGGTCATCGAACAGGCCGCATGCGATGCCGAGGCTGCCGTGGCCCGGGCCGACGCCGCCGGCGACACCGATTTCGGCGCCTGAAACGGGGCTTTACCCAAAGCTGATATTCACCCGCGTCACGAGCGACACAAGGATAATGGAATAGTCATCCACATGGTCATAGGAGGTTCATCATGATCGATCACATCGGACTGTTCGTCGCCGACGCCGCCAAGCGCGCCGATTTCTACGAGAAGCTGCTGGCGCCGCTGGGCTATGTCAAGAAGGCCGCATACCCGACTGCGGTATGCTTCGCCAACGACGAGGACGGCGACGGCATCTGGCTGGAATCGCCGAAGGACGGCAATCCGGTCGTGCCGTCACACGTTGCGTTCCGCGCCAAGACCGCCGACGCCATCAAGGCGTTCCATGAGGCGGGTCTCGCGGCCGGCGGCACCGACAACGGCAAGCCCGGTCCGCGCCCGAACTACGGGCCGGGCTACTATGCCGCGTTCGTCCATGATCCCGATGGCAACAACATCGAGGCCATGCTCAACGACTATCAGGCGTGATCCGACGGTTCCGGCCGGAATCATGCCGGTCAATGGTGCTGATGCTCCGGCGCGCGCAGTCGATGAAATCATCGATCGCGCTCCACCGGTAGTCGCAGGCGGATATGCCGAAGCTATCGCGTATGAGGTTCCCGGCCCGCAGCCACGGGAGCGAATCCGGCTCGGCGGAACAGCATGTCGCCGATGCGTCCGTCGATGTCCTGCGGATTGCCCAGTAGGAACGGGCAGCGCTCCAAGGATGACAGGTCACCGGCGCCGATGGCGGTCTCATCCGGCGCCGATGGCGGTCCCGCCGCCGGCGAGATCCAGTCACAGCGAGTTCGCGATGACCAACACCATACGTTCCTGATAAAAATCCACCAGCTCCACGCCGGTCGGCATGCCGGTGAAATCCGCCACCGCCACATCGAGATTGCCGTCCGCCAGCCAATGCCGCAATTGATCGTTGCGCCCATCAGTTGTGCTCCGGCGCATATCATTCGGCTGAGGCTGACGATTCGGGGTGGTCATTGCGCCGCTTATTCCCTGGTCGATTGCGGGAGCTGTTCCGCTTGCCGCCATCAATGCGCCGGCGAGCAGTCTTGCCGCGGCGCCGTTCCTGTATCTCATCCCGGCCTGCCGGTTGGGCGCGTCGATTGCCCGTCGCCGCCGGCCACGCCGCGATCGCGTCAGAGACCAGTGACCGTTTCATCCGCCATTTCAAGAGCGCCTGCGCTCTGGAAGGCCAGTCGGTAGGCTTCGATAAGTGCCGGCAGCCGCATCGAGGCGTTGGCCGGACTGGTGGAGGGGAGTGGAGTCATGCCGATGGTGATGCCGGTTGCGGCCAGTCGTGGTTCGATGAGTCTGCGATAGAGTTGCGCCGACTTCGCTCCGGTGGTGAATATGCGAGCGATCGGCGCATCGCGCAGCAGGGGCGTCAGATCGTTCGGCGTGGCGTTGCGGATGCTGGCGTCGCTGGCCCCGGTGATGTCGCAGGACGCGATGACATCCCACAAGGCGATATGGTGGCGCAGCGCGAATGCGCGGCGGGATTGCAGCGAGTCGCCGGTGACATCAGACGGATCCGCCGGGTCGGCGAACAACGCCTGCATCACCGGCCAGAAGCGATTCTGCGGGTGCATATAGTAGAACGCCGCCTTCCGCGATTTCGGACTGGGCATCGACCCCAGTATCAGAATCCGCGATTCACTGTCCCACACCGGGCCGAACCCATGCTCCACATGCTCGCTCATATCCCACATTGTACGCTCCCCGCCAATCACTGCTCCGGCCTTCGCCCCTCTCCGCCGGGCAGCCAAATCGGTGGCAAAGCGCATGATGCGCGCCCCTGTATTCGACGAGTCTTGTGCAGACAGCGTTATCTTCGACTCGTCACCGCTGCCGTTCACGGTTGCTGTCAGGACATCGTCGCTGTCGTAAGGAGTGAATGTCGTTTTCATTTCGGTGTCATTTGCTTCGCGTAGTGAGAATGCGGCGCCGCATGACAACATGGATCGGACGGCTTCGTGCAATTTCGCGGGAGATACTGGGAAATCGAACTTCTCGGTGATGTCATTGTCGTTCCCTTCTTATACGGCATCGTGTTGATGCCGACCGGTGCATGATGGTTCGGCAACGTTGCCAGCACAAGGATCATAACCAAGCTCAGATATAGCATTATGTCGCAATATTTACGTTATAATTATTGTGTTGCTGATTGTGCATCGCTAATGTGTTGCATAACCGGTGAGAACCAGCTCGAATTCAGTCGACGACTGATGTCTCGTCGCGGTTTTGCCCATACATTTTGTAGACGTATGCCAGAACTGGATTGCATCAGATGCCACATGAATTGAGATGATGAGAGTATGAAAGATAAAAGGTGAAAAATGCGCGCACGCGTCGACAAAGATGGCTCATCATTCAAGATGAGCCTGAAAGCAACAATCATTCTGTCGGTCGTCGTCGCCTTCATCTTTATGTTCGCCGGAGGATGGATTCGTGGTGCCATCACCAAGTTCTTCAATCCTCAACAAGAATTGACCAATGAAGTCGTCGTTAAGCAGCTGGAGAAGATTCAGGATCTTACCACGGCTAAGGAAACGGATTACGGCTTCGAGAAATACGAAGACGGTGGTATTGCGTTCCTGAACAAGAAGCAGTTCACGATGTTCTACACATACGAGGTGCGCGCGGGGGTCGATCTGGCCAAGGCCCAGATAAAAATCGACAAGGACTCCAAAACAGTGTCTATCACGCTACCTGCACCGAAAATCCAGTCGGTGGCCGTCAATCCCGATTCACTGCGTTTCTTTGACAAGTCTGATTCCTTCTTTAACGCAGCGGATGTAGAGGACACTAAAGCTGCGATGAAAGACGCCAAGAAAAAGACCGAAGCTCGGCTAAACCGAACACAACTGCTGAAAATTGCCAATAAACAGGCTAAAGATGTCATCGAGCGCTTGTATGAGCCTACTGCTGAAGCCGGAATGTACACGGTGACCGTGACGACGACCAATCCCAAGTGATTGATACCCGATGACTAAGCACTTCGTGCACAGTATCACGTGCACGGTCACAACCCGTCATCAAACATGATACGAGAACACAGGAAAGAAAGGTGACAATATGGGAGATATAGCACAAGGCCAACAGGTCTCGAAGAAGCTCCCCGCCAAGCAGCTCATTCCGTATGTGCTGTTGGTGGTCGGCGCAGTGGCGATGGCGGTGTCGTTCTTCCTGCCGTTCGCCTCAGCAAAGGGCGATTATGCAGAATACCTGAAGCAGTATGGTGATCGGGTATACACCGCGGAAGCCGGTCTACACAACAAGGATGTGGTGGGGCTGTCGCTGCTGACATTCCTGCGCATCTACATCGCGGGTCTCCAGTCCGGGAAGCTGCTCGGCGGCATGTACCTGGAAGCTGTCATATGCATTACGCTCATGGCGGTCATCGCGGTGTCTTCGCTGCTTATTCTGCTGTTCGGAGTGTTGAAGAAGCCGATCGCGGCCATCGTATTCTCGGTGCTTGCTGTAGTCGCTTTCTATGCACTGCGTTGGGATTTTGACGATCGTGGCGTACTGCCTTCCTCGCAGTATGGATACGGAATCGCTGAGTATATCTATCCGATTTCGTTTGTCGTGGTTGTCGCCGGGGCGATTTGGTTCATGGTCAGCCGTCACATCGCGAAGACCGTGCATCAGCAACTGGCCAACAACACTGTTAACAGCGCTCCTGTGGCGAACGGTGCGGCGGTCGCAGAACCTGTCGCGCCCTCAAAGGCCGAGTAATTCATACCGCCGCGTATCGCGCGGAGGCCATACTTCATCAACAACAGACTGGGGCGGGAACCCGAGAAGGTTCCCGCCCCAGTCTGTTATCAGTCAGTCATCACCGTCACGCGGCGAAGTACCCGACGCCGGCCTCGAAGATCGGCTGGTACTTGTCGCCGGGCACATTGACGTACAGGCCGTTGCCGGAGCGCTCCGAGTGACCCATCTTGCCGAAGACGCGGCCGTCCGGGCTGGTGATGCCCTCGATGGCGAGCAGCGAGCCGTTCGGGTTCACGGTCAGGTCCATGCCGGGCACGCCGGCCTCGTCCACGTACTGCGTGGCGATCTGTCCGTTGGCCTTGAGCAGGTCAAGCACCGGTTCGGCGGCGACGAAGCGGCCTTCACCATGCGAGATGGCCACGGTGTGCACGTCGCCCACGGCCGTGCGCGACAGCCACGGCGACAGGTTCGACGCGACACGAGTGCGCACCAGACGGCTCTGGTGACGGCCGATCGTGTTGAACGTCAGCGTCGGGCATTCGGCGGTCATCGGCACGATGTCGCCATACGGAACCAGACCCAGCTTGATGAGCGCCTGGAAGCCGTTGCAGATGCCGAGCATCAGGCCATCGCGGTTCTTGAGCAGGTCGCGCACGGCCTCGGTGACCGCGGGCGCGCGGAAGAACGCGGTGATGAACTTCGCGGAGCCGTCCGGCTCGTCGCCGCCCGAGAATCCGCCGGGGATCATCACGATCTGGCTCTTGTTGATCTCGTCCACCAGCGCCTGCGTCGATTCGGCGACGGCGGCCGGCGTCAGGTTGTTGACGATCAGCGTGGTCACGTCCGCGCCCGCACGCTCGAAGGCGGCGGCGGAATCATACTCGCAGTTGTTGCCGGGGAACACCGGAATCACGACGCGCGGCTTGGCGACGCCGGCGCCCGTGTACACGGTCTTCTTCGGCGCGTCGAATGTGATGGTTTCGACGCTCTTGCCGGCTTCGTCGCTCTTGGAACGGTATGGGAACACGGATTCGATACCGGACTCCCACGCCTCCTGCACGTTCGCCAGATCCAGCGTCTCGCCCGCCGCCTTGAACACGTACTCGGCGGTGGTGGTGCCGATCTCGCCGACCTCGACCAGGTTGGAGGCCACCGGGATTTTCTCGTTGTCCGCCAGCTCGATGATGAACGAGCCGTATGCAGGCTTGAACAGGTCGTCCGCGGCGATGCTCTCGTTGAGCGTCAGGCCGATGCGGTTACCAAGCGTCATCTTGAACAGCGCCTCGGCAGTCGCGCCGTAGCCCGGCGTGGAGACGGCCAACGCGATGTGATGCGACGGGTCGGTAAGCTCCTCGACCAGCGAGAACGCCTCAAGCAGCGCATTCTTGTCCGGGGTCAGGCCGTCGGCCAGGTAACGCGGCGCGATACGCACGATGCGGTGGCCGGCACCCTTGAACTCGGGGGAGGTGGCGCGCTTCATGCTGCCTACGGCCACGGCGAAGGAGATCAGCGTCGGAGGCACGTCGAGGTTCTCGAACGAACCGGACATGGAATCCTTGCCGCCGATCGCGCCGGCGCCGAGGTCGACCTGCGCCATCAGCGCACCAAGCACGGCGGCCGTTGGCTTGCCCCAGCGTTCCGGCTCGTCGCGCAGCTTCTCGAAGTACTCCTGGAAGCTCAGGTACGCCTTCTCGTGTTCGAAACCGGCCGCGACCAGCTTCGACAGCGACTCGACGACCGACAGGTATGCGCCGGTGAACTGGTTCTTCGACATGATGTACGGGTTGAAGCCCCACGCCATGGCCGAAGCGGTCGTGGTCTCGCCGAACACAGGGAGCTTGGCGACCATAGCCTCGTTCGGGGTGAGCTGCTTGCGTCCGCCGAACGGCATGAGCACGGTTCCGGCTCCGATCGTCGAATCGAAACGTTCGGACAGACCCTTGTTCGATGCCACGTTGAGGTCGGTGACGACCGCGTTCATGCGGTCGGCCAGCGAGCCTTCGCGCCACGAGGCGGGCACCTCGTACGCCTCCTGCTCCTCGACGCGCACGACCTGATGCTTGGAGGCGCCGTTGGACGCCAGGAACTCGCGGCTCAGGTTCACGATCTTGTCGCCGTTCCAGGTCATCACCATGCGCGGGTCCTCGGTCACGGTGGCGATCACCGTGGCTTCGAGGTTCTCCTCGCGGGCGTACCCCAGGAACTCGTCGACATCCTCGGCTGCCACGTCCACGGCCATGCGCTCCTGCGATTCGGAAATCGCCAGCTCGGTGCCGTCAAGTCCCTCGTACTTCTTCGGAACGGTGTTGAGGTCCACGTACAGACCGTCGGCCAGCTCGCCGACCGCCACGGACACGCCGCCGGCACCGAAGTCGTTGCAGCGCTTGATGAGTCGGCAGGCGTCGCCGCGGCGGAACAGGCGCTGCAGCTTGCGCTCGACGGGCGCGTTGCCCTTCTGCACTTCGGCGCCGTCGAGTTCCAGCGACTCCACGTTGTGAGCCTTCGACGAACCGGTGGCGCCGCCGATGCCGTCACGGCCGGTGCGACCGCCGAGCAGGATGATCCTGTCGCCGGGGGCCGGGGTCTCACGGCGCACATGGTCGGCCGGGGTGGCGGCCACGACCGCGCCCACCTCCATGCGCTTAGCCACATAGCCGGGGTGGTAGATCTCGTCGACCTGGCCGGTGGCGAGCCCGATCTGGTTGCCGTACGAGCTGTAGCCGGAGGCCGCGGTGGTCACGAGCTTGCGCTGGGGCAGCTTGCCTTCAAGCGTTTCGGAGACCGGCACGGTCGGATCGGCGGCACCGGTGACGCGCATCGCCTGATACACGTAGGAACGGCCCGACAGGGGGTCGCGGATGCATCCGCCGATGCAGGTGGCCGCGCCACCGAACGGCTCGATTTCTGTGGGGTGGTTGTGCGTCTCGTTCTTGAACAGGAACAGCCAGTCCTCGTCCTCGCCGTTGACGTCGACCTTCACCTTGACGGTGCAGGCGTTGATCTCCTCGGACTCGTCGAGACCGGTGAGGATGCCGTTCTTCTTGAGCCACTTCGCGCCGATCGTGCCCATATCCATCAGGCACACGGGCTTGGCGTCGCGGCCGAGCTCGTGACGCATCTCCAGATAGCGTTCGAAAGCGGCCTTGACCGCGGCGTCGTCGATGTCGACCTTGTCCAGTTCGGTGCCGAACGTGGTGTGGCGGCAGTGGTCGGACCAGTAGGTGTCGATCACCTTGATCTCGGTGATCGTGGGCTCGCGTCCCTCTTCGGAGAAGTACTTCTGGCAGAACTCAAGATCGGCCAGATCCATGGCGAGCCCGCGCTCGTCGATGAACTTCTGGCCGGCAGCGGCGTCCATCTCGTTGAAGCCGGCGATGGTCTCGACCTTGCCGGGGGTGGGCACCTGGGTCTTCAGCGTGGTCTTGGCTTCCAGCGACGCCTCGCGGGCCTCGACAGGGTTGATCACGTAATGCTTGATGGCATCGACGTCGGCCTCGCTGAGCGTGCCTTCGAGCGCGTACACCTTGGCGGAGCGCACGGTCGGACGCTCACCCTGCGAGATCAGCTGGATGCACTCTGCGGCGGAGTCGGCGCGCTGGTCGAACTGTCCGGGCAGGAACTCGGTGGCGAACACCGTCGCGTCGCCGAAGTCAGGCAGGTCCGCGGAGGCGTCATCCACCTGCGGCTCGCTGAACACGGTAGGCGTGGCCTGTTCGAAGAGCTCCTGGGAGATGCCCTCGACGTCATAGCGGTTGACGATGCGCACCTTGCGCAGGCCATCGATGCCGAGGATGGTCTTCAGTTCGGTGCCGAGCTGCTGGGCTTCCACGTCGAAGCCGGGCTTCTTCTCCACGTACACGCGAAAAACCATGAGAATCCTTTCTTAAGAAGTTATTCAAAAAATGAAGAGGCGTGGTGAAAGAACTTGGCTCCCCTCTGGAGGGGAGCTGTCAGCGAAGCTGAATGAGGGGAGATGTCATGGCAGTGAACGCCTTAACCTCCCCTCAGTCGTCTATCGGCGACAGCTCCCCTCCAGAGGGGAGCCAACATTATGTTCTGCTACTTGCGCTTGGATGAATTACTCGGTGACCTCGATGCCCTCGGACTTGGCGAGCTCGGCAAGTCGCTCCTCGATTTCCTCGTAGGCGGGGATGATGCTGCCCAGGCCGCGGCGGAACAGGTCCTTGTCAAGGTGCTCGACCTTGCCGGAGTGATCCTTCTGATCCCACAGGCGGCAGGAATCCGGGGTGATTTCGTCAGCGAGCAGCAGCGTGCCGTCGGACGCGCGGCCCATCTCGATCTTGAAGTCCACCAGCTTGACGTCGATCTTGGCGAAGATCTCGATCAGGGCCTCGTTGATCTTGCGGGCGAGCGGCGCGATCTCGGCGAGGTCCTGGCGGGTGCACACGCCCAGGGCGACCAGATCGTCGTCGTTGACGAACGGATCATGCAGGTCATCGTTCTTAATGAAGTATTCGAGCACCGGCTCCTTGAGGGGCAGGCCTTCCTCCACGCCTAGACGGGAGCAGAAGTGGCCGGCCGCGACGTTGCGCAGCACGATCTCCAGCGGGAACATGTTCACCTTGCGCACCAGCTGGCCGGTCGCGTTCACGCGCTTGATCAGGTGGCTGTCGATGCCGCGCTTCTTGAGCAGGTCGAAGATGATCGTGGTGATGAGGTTGTTCAGTCGGCCCTTGCCGGTGAAGTCCTCCTTCTTCTCGCCGTCGCCGGCCGTGGCGGTGTTCTTGTATTCGACCCACAGGACCTCCGGGTCGTCGGTCGCGTACAGCTGCTTGGCTTTGCCCTCGTAGAGCTTTTCCAATTTCTCCATAATCGCCTTCCAAATCATGCTTGAGGAGCGGAATTTCTGGGTGAACTAACGGTAAAAGAATACCAATGGGCGGCTACATGCGCAGCGCTAACACGCTCGCTGCGGCTGCTATCCGCGCATGATCCCACCTGTACCGTCCGAAACGGGACTCTGGCGGGATGAAGGAGGCCTATGGCTGTGTACTTGATCCCGTGTTTGGTTGCGCGTTTGGCTGTGTGTTCAGCTGCGTGTTATCCGGCGAAAGTCCCATTGGAGTTGAACCGGATGGGACTTTCGCCGGATAGAGATGAAAGATGTGCCGCGGTCTTCGTGTGGCGCTAGCGCACGGTGATGGTCAGCGCATCGGCGACATCGGCGGCCTTGCGCCGCGCGTCACCGGCATCCGTCCCGATGGCCAGCGACACGGCCATGCGGCGGTGTCCATGCACTCGCGGCTTGGCGAAGATCCGCAGGTCGGTGCCGGGTTCGGCCAGCGCATTCTCCACTCCGGTGAATTCCGCCTCGCCGTCGCCGGCGACCACGATGGCGTGGCTCGCGGCGGTCTGCCCGTCGCCCATCGCCAGCGCCACATGCCCTTCGGTGACGGGCAGGCCGAGGATCGCCCGCGCGTGCAGCGCGAACTCGCTCAGCCTCTGGGAGATCAGCGTCACCATGCCCGTGTCATGCGGGCGGGGGGAGACCTCGTTGAACAGGATCGATCCATCGGTCAGTACGAACAGCTCCACGCCGAACACGCCCCATCCGGTTTCGCCCGATGCCGTGGCCTTGTCGACCAGCCCCTGCACCGCGGTACAGGCGATGGCACGCGCCCTTTCCAGCACCTCGCCATCGGCCGCCGCGGGCTGCCAGGATTCCCGGTAGTCACCGCTTTCCTGCCTCTGCCCGATAGGCGCGCACGTGACCACGCCGGCCGACGAGCTCACCGTCAGCACCGTCAGCTCATAATCCAGCGGCGCCAACGCCTCGACGATCACGCGCGACACGTCGCCCTCGTCGGCGGCGCGCCGACCCTCCTGCGCCTCGACCCATGCGGCGTCGATCGCGTCCGCCCCGCGCACGACCGACTGCCCATGCCCGGACGAGCTCATCACCGGCTTGACCACGCACGGGTACCCGACCTCCCGCGCCCCGGCGCGCAGCTCCTCCAACGACCCGGCGAAACGGTACGGCGTGGTCGGCAGCCCCAGATCCTCGTGCGCGAGCACGCGCAGCCGCTCGCGGTCCATGCAGATGGCGGCGATTTCGGCGCTCGGCACCACCTGGACGCCGCGCGCCGCGGCATCCGACAGCTCGCTGGTCGCGATCGCCTCGACCTCCGGCACGATGATGTCGGGGCGCACCTCGTCGAACAGCGCGCGCAGCTGGGCCGCGTCGGCCATATCCAGCACGCGTGCCTCGTTCGCCACCTGCTGGGCGGGCGCACCGGCGTACGAGTCGGCCGCGCACACCCATGCGCCGAGACGCATCAGCTCGATGGTGACCTCCTTGCCGAGCTCGCCCGAGCCGAGGAACAGCACGCGGGTGGGATGTGCCCCCAGCGGCGTGCCCAGCGGGCGATGGGAGGGGAGGGAACTTGCAAAAGCGCTGGTTTCAGTCATGGTCTCATTGTGCCACCGGGGGGATACCGTATTTCGACATTTCGACGCCGTGTCTTAATGTAATGCCAATATAGTTTACATAATCAGGAGCCGTAAAAATCATGGATGATACCTGTGCGGCTCCGTCTTCGGCGTGGTCGGCCAGTCGACCGACACCATCAGGATGGACGGGCTGAACTTCGGCACCGGAGAAGGCACCGGCCGCAGCACCGCCGGATACGCCGACTTCGTGCAGATGTCGGGCTGCAAGGGCGTCATCACCGTCACGAACTCCAGCTTCTCCAACCCGCATGACGACCCGATCAACGTGCATGGCACCTTCCTGCAGGTGGTGGAGAAGATCTCCGACACCAAGATCAAGGTGCGCTACATGCACAACGAGACCGCCGGATTCCCGTCGTTCTTCGTCGGCGACCAGGTCGAGTTCATGACCAAGGGCGACATGCTCCCGGTCTCCGACTCCGTGCGCACCGTCACCGCCGTCGACGGGCCCGACGGCCAGGGCGGTGACATGGGCGCGGGGTCGGGCAGCCTGACCGACATCGTCCTCACGCTCGACAGCGCCATCCCCTCCGCCGTCGCGGTCAACAGCCACGTGGTGGAGAACATCACGTACACGCCCGAGGTCAACATCCACGACATTGTCCTCAAGGAGACGCCGACCCGCGGCATCCTGGTCACCACCCGCAAGAAGGTGACCATCGAGAACAACCGTTCGGCGGCATGGGCATGGCCGGCATCTACATCTCCAACGATGCGCAGAGCTGGTACGAATCCGGTCCGACCCGCGACGTGACGATCCGCGGCAACAAGATCTACCGTGAGAACCCCGACGATACGGTCACGCTGGGCGGCGACGCGGTCAGCGTCGGCGAGGACGGCACGGTGAAGGCGCTGAATGCCGGTACGGCCACGGTCACCGTCGCATCCGTCGCGGTGCCGTCGATGATGGCCGCCGGCTGCGCGCTGACGTGGCGCAAGAGGCGCGAGTCCTGACGGCAAACCGTTCCCCGGGCACGTATCGCACGGCTCGAGGAACGGCGTGTCGGTAAATGATGCCGACGTTCCGGACATCCTCCGGACGTCGGCATCGTTCGTCATGATAGGCGGTCATGGATTTCCCGTATGACCGGACGCTTGCGTCGGCAATCCGCCCGCGTGACAATAGTTCATACCGGGCGGTTAACCCGCGCCGGGCCAACGTTCAGGGGGAAAGGCCAAGTGCATGGCGTCAACGAGGACGCGGCCATGGAGACATGCGGCGAAGGCATGCGGCCGGCCACCGTGCGCGTCTCGGTCGTGATTCGCGAGACTGCGAGATAGGATGAAACAATGCGAGACAACAAGAACGAAGAACCGCGCCCCCAGGACAGGTCGGCCTTGGATCGCCCCCTGACCATCGTGCTGGTCATGGACACCATCGGCAACAAGGGCAACGGCACGTCGAACTCCGCATTGCAGTATGCGCACGAATTGGAGCGGCAGGGCCACCATGTCAGACTCGTCGGCATCGGCGCCCCCGAATATCCGGCACGGGTCAACAAGGTGCCGCTGGTCTCCTGGGTGGCCGCCAAACAACAGATGCAGTTCGCCAAGCCAAGCGATACGCTGTTCCGCGCGGCGTTCGCCGGGGCGGATGTCGTGCATCTGTATCTGCCGTTCAAGTTCGGGCGGTGCGCGTACAAGGTCGCGCGGAGCATGGGTATTCCCGTGACCGCGGGATTCCACCTCCAGCCGGAGAATGTCATGTATTCGGCCGGTCCGCTGAAATACCTGCCTGGGATGTCGGGTTTTCTGTACGCCCTGTTCCGCTTCTGGCTGTACCGGCGCATCGGCCATATCCACGCGCCCACCGAAATGATCGCCGGACAGTTGCGCGCGCACGGGTACAAGGCGAAGCTGCACGTGATATCAAACGGCTACGTGCCGCGGTTCACCCCCAAACGGCAGCGTTCGGACGGAGCCCCCGCGCCGGTGCCGTTCCGCATCGTCGCCTCGGGGCGTCTTTCCCATGAGAAGGACCAGATCACGTTGATCAAGGCGATTTCTCGCTGCCGTCACGCGAAGGACATCGAACTGATCATCTGCGGAACCGGGCCGTTGCAGCATTACCTGCGGTTCCGCGCCGACCGGCTTCTGGAGCGCAAGGCGCAAATCGGGTTCCACAAGAACGCCGAGATGCCGGCGCTGCTGCGCTCATGTGACCTGTTCGTGCATCCGTCGATCGTGGACATCGAATCGTTGAGCGTCATCGAGGGCATGGCGTCGGGGCTGGTGCCCGTGATCGCATCCGCCGAGTTGAGCGCGGCGAGCCAGTTCGCGTTGTTGGACGAGTCCCTGTTCCCGGCTCGCGACGTGGCGATGCTCGCCCGGCGCATCGATTGGTGGATCGATCATCCGCACGAGCTGGCCGTTTGGGGCGGACGGTACGCCGAACACGCGAAGGCCGATTATTCGGTCGAGGCGTCGGTCGCGAAGTTCGTCGCCATGGAGCGCGAGGCCATCGCCGACGCGAAGGCCTAGGCCCGGCGTCGGCCTCGCGGCTGTTCACAGCAACGCGATGAGCTGGTCAACCTGCTCGTCGGTCGTCGCCCAGCTGGTGCACAGGCGCATCACCGTATGCTCGTTGTCGGCCTTCTCCATGAAGCCCATGCGTACATGGGCCTGCAGCCGTTCGATGGTCGGATGATCCAAGGTGACGAAGACCTGGTTCGTCGGCGCCTCGAAGGTCAGTGTGTAGCCGCGCTCGCGCAGCGCCTCGCGGATCCGGTCCGCCTGCCGGTTCGCGTTGGCTGCGATGCGCAGGTACAGGTCATCGGTGAACAGCGTGCCGAACTGAAGCCCGAGCAGCCAACCTTTGGCCAGCAATGCGCCGTGCTGCTTGATCTGCGTGAGAAAATGCTTCGGCGTATTGCCCTTGGTGAAGACGACGGCCTCGCCGAACAGCGCGCCGACCTTGGTGCCTCCGATGTAGAACACGTCGGCGATGCGGGCGAGGTCCGGCAGCGTCACGTCGGTGCCGGCGGCGGTCAGTCCGTAGCCGAGTCGTGCGCCGTCCACGAACAGCGGCATGCCGTGCCGGTGGGCGGTCTCGGCGATGGCCTCAAGCTCGGCCTTGCCGTAGATCGTGCCGTACTCGGTGGGGTGCGAGATGTAGACCAGTCCGGGGAACACCATGTGCTCGTGGTTGTCGTCGGCATAGAAGGTGGCGCAATAGTCGTCGAGCTCGGCGGCGTCGAGCTTGCCCGCGTGATGGGGGAGCGTGATCACCTTGTGGCCGGTCGACTCGATGGCGCCGGCCTCGTGCACGTTCGGATGGCCGGAATCAACGGTGACGACGCCTTCGTACGGGGCGAGCATGGTGTCGATCACGGTCTGGTTGGTCTGCGTGCCGCCGACGAGGAACCACACGTCGGCGTCGGGCGTCTCGCATGCTTCGCGGATCCTGCGCTTGGCATCTTCGCAGGCCGCGTCGCTGCCGTATCCGGGGAACGCCGTGTCGTTGGTCCGCGCGAGACGGTCGAGGATCTCGGGGCAGGCCCCATAGGAATAATCGTTTCCGAAAGACAGCATGTCGGCTCCTTGTCGCGCTGTGTCGTGGTGCGGATGCATCAGGGTATGTAGCGAGTGTACCGCGCATGGGTCATGTACGGCCGCGTGACGCAGGCCGCGTTCCGCAGACCGCGCGCCATAAACAAAGGCGCCGGATGTGGATCAGCATCCGGCGTCCTTGCGAAAGGAGTCTCTTCTGTTATGAAAGGTGTGGTCACGTTGCAGCAGAGCCGGCATTGTGCCGCTTCCTCGTCAACTGCGGCCGTAGCTGCGTTGCCGGCTCTGCGGATTCTCTGCCTCTTCGCTGTTGTACTCTTCCCGTCTGCGGCTCACAACTACCGCGGATATCTCAGGCTGAGCTGCTCAGCGTAATACGCTCCACACTGTGTCGCCGAACGATGATGTCGTTGCCGTATGGCGATGTCTTCTGATGGCGTACTCATCATCGTGTCGCTTCGCACTGCTTCGCTTGCGTGCTGCATTGTTTCTGTTTGCCTCGGTATTTAATTATCGTGAAGACGTTGCGCTACTGCTTTGTGCGCTTCATTGCAATCAACAGGATTCCCCTGATGATAACAACTCCGGCCTTCGTGTTTCATTGTACCTATGGAAACGAACATATTCAAGTTTGAAGACCGTAAAAAACATAATGTTTGCAGGTGTTTTCATGTGCCCAAAAAATCGCACAGAAGTGAACATATCGCCCGTCTGTCGAGGTGGAAACGCACAAAATCGCGCAGTGAATGATACTGGGCGGCTGCGCGACACGCCGCGATGACGCGGCTTGATATTTCGTGTATAGTATCCCTCTGTTGCGTTAATCCAGTTCGCTGGAACGACTCACATGGTGGATATAGCTCAGTTGGTAGAGCATCTGATTGTGGTTCAGAAGGTCGCGCGTTCAAGCCGCGTTATCCACCCCACTGAAAACCCTCCCATGCGGAGGGTTTTCGTTTATCTGCCTGTCTTGTCTGCCGTCACGACAAGCGTGTCGTTGTCCGCGGTGGAAGTAATATAGATACTTGTGTGTGCCAGTGGTGCGCCTTATGTGATAGGAGCACGCGCTGGGATATCCCGGATCTTGATTGGATCGCGCGCAGCAATGCGGACTGTGAAAGAGATACGGGCCATCGGGCCGGTGGACTGTGGCTGCTTATGACGATTCATGGTCGTGGGCGTGGGCTGCAGTGCGGCGGCTTCACGAAAAGGAAGAAACCACTGAATCGGAGAATTCAAGTTGCCTACTATTGAACAGCTCGTCCGTAAGGGACGTCAGGCAAAGCCGAAGAAGTCGAAGACTTTGGCTCTGAAGGGCAGCCCGCTGCGCCGCGGCGTGTGCACCCGTGTCTACACCACCACCCCGAAGAAGCCGAACTCGGCTCTGCGTAAGGTCGCTCGTGTGCGCCTGTCCTCGGGCATCGAAGTCACCGCCTACAT
>QWCV01000853.1_pt1 | contig 32546 bp, 24 predicted proteins | sample 1972621 | NCBI WGS metagenome assembly QWCV01 (sample SAMN09866699, study PRJNA288562) | Human gut metagenome isolate pre2_stool, whole genome shotgun sequencing... | isolation source: gut | host: Homo sapiens | place: USA: California | reverse complement strand
AGTAAATCACTACACACTCTCATCATTCATCCCACTTATCTATTCTTATTATCTGTTGTTTTCCTTTTGTCTCAATCACTTATAAAAAGTTGCTCTACATTTTATTTCACACATATCTCTTTACGTATACTTCTTCCGCGACAACCATTTCTGATCAATACACTTCACTTCCCCATCAAACCGGATATGTAAATGCACCCCTCCAGATCTCTGGTTGATCTTCTCCACAATTCTATGTCCGAATTTCGGATGTGTCACCGCATCACCAAGCTTATACTGGACCACTTCATCTTTTTTCTTCTGTGCAGTCTTCAGTTGCTGATAAGTATCCCGGACCGGCACGGACTTATCATGAATCCTGTTCTTTAATACCTTATCGTAGTCATGATTCATAAGCGCTTCGCCCGCCTTATAATACGGCGTCGGCGCCGCTCCGATTAGAGAACAGCAGTATTTCCACGCACTTCCGTGTGTTCCCGCCTGCCATTTATACTTTTCGGAAATCTGCATATTGTACTGCATGTAATGGGCGTATTCGTGTTTGAATAAATCTATGCGATCCTCTTTGGACAGCGGATTCTTCACACCGTATGCGATAAACAACAGCGAAAAATGAAAATGCTCTTTTTCATGTGCACTTCGTCTGGTGTAAGATCCCAGTGTGTCCGTGTCATATCCAAATGTTATCGGTACTTTTGCCCCGTTCAAATGCAGCTTTCTATCCAGTTCTTCATATAGGTTCTGTATTAATGCCCGTAAAATCGGGATTTCTTTCTGCAGGCGCTGCCGCAGGAATTGGTCTTCTCGGTTGTAATCTATCATCTTCTCACTTAGTATTCTTTCCTTAATCTCAAATTTATTTGTTATTATTTTTGAGTTCCTTTTTTACTTTCTTTATACTCTTTTACTTCCAATTTTTCCAGATGTCTGGCCGATATCCTACCGTTGCCTGCTTTCCCGTTACGAACAATCGGTGTCTTGATTGCTTTTTGATTTTCCAAAATTTTCTCTGCTTTATCTTCCTCTGCCAGATAAGTGATCAGTGCAAGCAGCTCTTTATCCTTGCACTCCTGATCGATCAGTTTTTCATATCCTCCGACAGCCTGGCATACCGAATTGAATTCACCTTTACTCAGACCTTTTTCTTTCATATCTACGAACTGGTACTTAATTCCGCGCTCTTTAAAAAATCGTTCAGCTTTTTTGCTGTCGAAGCTTTTCTTGGTTCCGAATATTTGTATGTTCATCCTTGTTCCTCTCTCATTCTTCTCTTTCTACGCTATAATATAACTGTTTTGGACTCTTTGGCTTATCTGGAATACTCAACTTAATTACGCCAGCTTCTACTAATGGATTTACATACGTCTGTATAGCATAAGTAACAGAATTTAAACCCAGATAATCACAAATTTCCTTTCTTGTACGCGGTGTTTTACAAAATACTATTAAATTATTTGTTTCTTCATCATTTGACATATCTTTATAATCATTCTTTGATTCTTTATATAGTTTTACAATAAAACTTCCTCTTTCATCCAAGAATTCTGGCTGTCTTAAGTTATATTTCTCCATTTCCATCCGGATTGTTGGAATTCCCGAATACCTGTTTTCTGTTATTCCCAATGTTTCAAGTGCCGATGCTAGTACCGGATTTCTTGTATCCGGTTGAATTTTTCCTAATTGGTCAATAGTGATTCTTCCATATAATCCACCTGGATTATGTATTTCAATCCTGTCTTCAAACATTATAAGTTGAATCGGCATTCCTTCTGTATGAATACTATAATCACGATGTACTAATGCATTTATAATAGCTTCTCTAACCGCTGTTATTGGATAGTCTGTTCCGTCAGTTCTTCGTCCGGTTGTCGGACTTATAATTGTCTTTGTCCGCATATTGCGTTTCACAAATAATAATGCCTCATCCAACATTTCCGGAATTGTTCCTTCTATTCTCTGATTATCCGAGAATCTTTCCCCCATGTCGCCAAGACTTCCTATTGTTCTCCCAGGAATTACAATTGCCGTAATACACAATTGTGGAAAATATGCCTGTGGATATGGACTAAAAAGCAAAGTCGCACTAAGCGTTACTTTCTCTCCTCGCTTTATGCTCATAAGTTCATAAATACTTTCATTATCAAGTGTTGCTAATCTTCGTTTTCCTCTCTTTAACAGTTCAACATAACGATTCAGTTCTTCCTGATCCAATGACATTAATGTTACTCTCGGAACCTCACGGATATCGTCTTGATATTTTCTTCTATATGCTTCATAACTATATATTTCGTATTCTGTCATCGGTTCATCACTATCCCCAATACGGATATAGGACCCCTTCAACCTTCCACGTCCTTGATAATAGCAAGGTCTGTCTGCCAAATCTATTCCGGGAATTTCAGCAGAAACAAATTTTTTATTTTCCTTCTCCACAACTGTAATAAGCGGTCGTACAACCGGATTCATCTGCAAGCATTGCTCGTTAATTTTCTTTTGAATGTCCTGAGCATCATAAACACCAACTTCTTTATAATCTTGTTTCTCATCAATTCCAAAAACAATAATGCCACCATCATCCTGATTAGAAAAGCTTGACAAAGAATCATATAATCGTTTCGGACATCCTTGCTCCGCTGATTTCAATTCCAAATTCTGCGTTTTGCATTTCATTTTTTGAATTAATTTTAGTTTGTCATATAATTCTTCTGTTGTCATTTTAGTTCCTCCATTTATATTTTAGATTCTAGCACTATATTTAAGTTTATGCAAGAAACTCAAATATTATTCTTATGAACTAAAAAAGAACTCAAATTTATACTTCAAATTTGAGTTCTTTTTCATTTTCAATGTCCACTTATTCCTCTCTATATTTTCTAGTCCATCTCTTCGTCAATCTTCTCCGCAACAGCCACATCCGCCGGCAGCCACTCCACATCCGCCAGCTCCTCCCTGGTCAGCCATCTGGCTGCCTCATGCTCCTTCAGCACCAGATCCCCTTTCACAATCTCACACCAGAAGCAATCCATCGAAAGATGAAATCCCGGATAATCATGCTCCACCGTCTCGATCCACTCGCCAACCGCAACTTCCGTATCCAGTTCTTCCATGATTTCCCGCTTCAGCGCTTCCTGCGGTGTCTCCTCTGCTTCGATCTTGCCGCCCGGGAATTCCCATCCGCCTTTGAACTCACCATATCCGCGCTGCGTTGCGAATATCATCGTTCTTCCGTCTTCCTTTACTGCCTTTATAACTGCTGCCACAACTCTAATCGTCTTCATCTTACCATTTATCTCCCGTCAAAAATCTTCCTGTAACAGTCTCTATTCATTCACAATATACTGATAAATATCTTCTCTCACCGGAGTCTCCAGCTCCCATTCGATCTCCGCCGCCGTCTTATCCGTATTCGGCATCACAAACTGCTTCGCATTCCCGGTCGCGATCACACGCCCCAGATAATAGAATTCCTTGGATATCTTATCATCCTTATTCTTTCTCACAAACAGCTGCACATCTATGCCACGTTCTGTTGCGTTTAGGAAATTCTGCACATCTTCCGAGTCCATGCTTCTTCCGCTTTTGGAAATCGCGATCAGCCGGTTCTCTGCTACGAAATGATCTTCGTATTTCGTGGTATCGCTGATATCGTCCTGCTTATCGTAGTTAATGAATATCGGAAATGTCTTAGTCTTCTTATCATATTTGTAACCGCCGATGTTCAACGGCACTTCATTTCTCTCCCAGTTCAGCAGACGGCAGGCATCCTCATATGTATATTTCTGATACAATACCAGATTCGTATCCTGATAATGGTGGCTGTAATTGACCTTATATCTCGAGATTCCGAAGTCCACCAGTTCCTTCAGAATCGCACAGAATTCCGGATTCCCTAACATTTTCCCATACACATCGGAAATGCCGTAATCATCCTGTTCCTTCTTCAGAAATACACACTGTGCGTAAGTCTTCTTTGCCGCGCTCGTCGGAAATTCATTGGTCATCATATTGATCACATTTTCCGTGCAATGCTCGTCCATCTCACACTGATACGTCTCGGATAAACGCTTCCGCAGACGCCCAATGATTCCATGGCGATACTGCAACGTACGTTTCAACAATTCCAGCTCATGAATCCGCTTGCCGCTCGCCAGCTTTTTGGAAATGAATTCAATCACTTTTTCTTCGTCTTCTGACAGCCGGATGGTATATTCCTTTTCGTATTTCACAAGGAATTTGTAATACGAACCCAAGCTGTTATTGTCGAAGATCCGCAGCACATCCATTTCCCCATACTTATCAAAATCCGCAAGCGCCGGGATATGCCCCAGCTTATTCTTCAGATTCGTATAATTCTCCCGGATTAATTTGATATCGCTGAAGTTCGCATTATCAATTGCCTGGAAGATCCGCTTTCTGGAAATCTCATCGAAGTGAATCGTGCTCGCACCCGGAATCACTCTGCCGCCTTCCGTGACATAACGGCGGATATTGTCCTTGTTATAACTGCGGTCGCCGGACAGCGCAATCGGAATCATAAAGTTATTCCGATAATTTCCGATGAAATCCAGTACAACGACATATTCTTTGTTCTCGGCTTTTCGAAGTCCCCGACCAAGCTGCTGGATGAACACAATCGGCGACTCTGTCGGACGAAGCATGATGACCTGATTGATCTCCGGCACGTCCACACCCTCGGAAAATATGTCTACGGAAATGATGTAGTCCAGGGCATCTTCGGATTCTTCTCCTGCCAGCCGTTCGATCGCTGCTGCTCTCGCTTCTTCCGAATCGCTACCGCTCAGCACCAGCGTCCGCCAGCCCTTAGCATTGAATTTCTTCGACAATTCCTTCGCCTCATCAATCCGGCTACAGAAGATTAATCCCTTCACACGGTCACCACTGTATCCAAAATATTCCGCCTGTTTCATGACATTTTCCACACGCTCTTCGGATGTCAGATAGCGGAAGTTCTCCACCTTTTCTTCGGATGATTTCCCCGCATCTGCAATAATATCCAGATCCGTGATTCCAAAATAATGGAACGGACACAACAGATCCTCCTCCATCGCATCCTGCAAACGAATCTCATATGCGATCTGATGATTGAAGATTTCGTAAATGTTCCTGCCTTCCAGATTGTCGTCTCGTTTATCTGGCGTTGCGGTCATACCAAGCCATAGCTTTGGTTCGAAATAGTCCAGGACTTTTTTGTAGCTGTTGGCGGCGCTGTGGTGGGCTTCATCGATTACGATTGCATCAAATGTATTCTTCTCATACCGGTGCAAATTCTCCTCTTTGCTCAATGTCTGAATGGTTGCAAAGATAAAGTCCTTGTCATATTCCTGATATTTTCCCGTCACCAGTCCCATCGAAACTTGTCCACTGAATACCTTGCGGAATGACTTCTTCGCCTGCTTCGCGATCTGATTCCTGTGTACCAGAAATAGCACTCTCTGGAATCCCAGTTCTCGCATGGCGGAGGCGTAGGTCTTACCGGTACCGGAATATGTCAAGAGGGGAAATTGATTATTTTCATGTATGCAAGTTATTACAATTTTAATTATTGTTCATTTATTGTTTGTTTATTCTTTTATACGTCATTTATGAACTATGACACCAAATATCAATTACTTACGAGGATATTAAGCTCATTATCTTGAACAATATCTTCTTTGTAAGTAACAGCATCTTTTAATCCTCATATTTTCGAATAACGGAGTCAAAAGCATGATTGATTTTTATATTATTAGGACATCCCACTATACAACGAGCTTTTGAAATAGCATCTTTTGAAACGACCCATCGTTGCAATAGCGGTTGGTTACTAATATATCTATTTCCCATATTCCCTCTTTGCCCATAATAATATTCAAATCTTCCTATTTCTTGTCCACCTTCATTAAATAACCTCATACCATTTACTGTAATGTTAATATGCCAATGAAACTCATCCAAGGATATTTTGCTAAAACCGCACATGATATTGCTTCCTTGAAAACTTTCAATTCCATTATGATGCAAAGTAATATTATAATGTTCCTGTTCTGAAAAATCTGGGCGTGATTGCAATAATAATCGTGAATTTCTTTCATAACAGTAAGCTGCATATTTTGAAGGAAGTCCTGGAATAGAAAAATACGAAACCATAAAGCCAAATATCTCTTCTTTATGGGTATAATCTATAATTCCCCCTGCCAGAACAGTTTCTGTATCATCGACGCCTTCAAATAAAATATCATGAATCTGTTTCTTTTGTTCTACCGACGAAGATGAAATAAAACTTTCAGGCGAATTTAATAAATAACCATTGTTATAAGTCCATAATTGTGGTGTTATCAATAAACAGTATGGTTCTGAAGCAGATAATACAATCCTTCCCAATTCCGCTTCTTCCCAATCAAATTTATGATTATACCAATCTTTGTAAAGAACTCTTAAGAAAGATCGATTCGGATTTTCACAAACGACCCTACATCCCCACCACTTCCTTCCTAACTTGATTAGTTGTACAGTATCTGGTATTTTATCACAGTAATCCGCAACTCTTTTTTCTAGATGCTCTCCATCAACCTCTAGTCTTTCAGACAATAACTCTATTTGTTCCATAACACAGTCATATCCATTAATCCATGGCGATGGCCGATTTTTCTTTATGAACAATTTATGCCCGCGATTTGGAATCTCGTCAAAATAAGATTTACTGTTCCTTATATATTTAAATGAATCATCCGAACTATAATTCTCAAGCAGCAGGTTCGAATATAATGAAACATTAAAATCTTCATCTTCACAATGCTTCTTTAGAATTGTAAGCATATTATCATGAAAATCTTCTCTATAATCCCATAGAAGTTCATAAATCATCAATATCCATTCTTTTGCGCGATAATGAAAAGAATCCCACATTTTTTCGATGAAATTAATATAACCTGGCTCAACTCGAAGAGTTGCAAATACTCCAGCAAGTGCGGTTCTCGCAGCATCTGCATCTTCAGACTTTATTAGAAGCAATGCTATATCTAAAAACAGAGTATATAAGTCAGTGCTCTCATTCCAGTCTACTAGTTTTGTAAAAATTATTTCATTTGTAAGTTCTACATCCTTTATATGTCCTGCTGCAGTTCTCCAACTACGATGCATATCGAGAATCTGTTTCATTCCATTAATGCCATATTCTGGAGAAAGCTGTTTCATTTTCCAAAGCACCAGTGCAGGAACATCCAATGCACAATAATAATGATCTCGCTGAAGAAGCATTCCCAAGTACTTCCTAATTAGAACATCAGTCTCTTCTGCTTTTCCGAAACTAATTAAATACTCTAGCAGACTGTTCCGCTCAATACTTGACGACTCCTTGAAAAATTCATGTTCCATAATTTCCAGAACAACACTTTCTTTGAGCGCATCTTTATTATGCAATGATTCACATGCTTCTAGTATAGCAGTAGAAGAATATGATTTGTCCTGAACATATTCATGTATCATTTGCTCGTAGTATTCTACAGAAGTTGTTTCTTCAGAAAATGAAGTGTTATCTACCCATCTATCCGGAATTATGTACTTAACTGGATCTCCCATAAGATTAATATAAGCTGGTCCGAGTAAAGATAAATCAGAATGTATGTCACAATAACCATTTCTCAATGCACATATTTCTATAGCTTTTTGAAGGGCTGCGATTGAGGAATGGTTGTCCTCTAATCTCCAATCTAATAAAACCATGCCAGTAGTCCAAATCAATAACAGCTGTTCTCGATTTGGATTATTCTTTCTCAAATAACCAGTTAATCCGTCAACGAGATAATAAGGCGACTTCATTGCTTGAGAAAAATAGTACTCATTTTTCAAAAAACTAATTATATCCTTAATTCCTTCAGAGAAAACATCCGAAAAGATTTTACTATCAATGTGATGTCTCATACGATTATCACCCAATAGTTCTATTTTGTCGGAAATATCTTTTATTTCACGAGCAAATCGATGGATATTTGCCTCATCCAAATCAACTAAAGCATTATACCAGTTCAAGAGAAAATCTCCAGAATATTCTTCATGGGACACATATCCAATAACAGACCAGGAAGATTTAGTCAAAGCCAATTCCATGTAGATATCATTATTGAGATCATAAATCTTTTTTGCATCAATAAATCGTTTTAAAATGGCATTTCTATCGTATAATGGCTCTTGCCATAATTTTCCGTTTTCAGACAACCAGTCATCATACCACTCTTGGATTCTTTTAGGATTATTCCTATAAAAGAAAATTCCTGTTTCAAAAAAAGAATTTACAGGATTATCGGCAAAAATCCTTTCACATATATCAAAAACAACTTCTTTAGTTTTATCATCATTTTCATTTGTTGCCAAAACAATCACGGCGCGCAAAATGTAAGGCAATAAACGAGGGGTCTCGAAATCTCTATCTTGAATATTCCAATCTTTAAGGAAGAGATTTTCCAACATTACTTTTAATCCAGAAAGGTCCACAATTGATGTTTTCCCGTTCTCCTTTTGGTAAAACCATTTTGCGCCGTAACATAATACATTAAAATAAAGTATAAAATAGTTACGTTTATAATGAGTATGATCAGCTAAATATCGTTCAGCTATTTCATTTGCTACTTCACTGGATAAAGCTGATTCGCTCAAATATGCTGATACTACCGCTAACATGCTATAATAAGACATCAGGTTTTCCACCATTGTATTGGGCAACTCGATTGTATTAATTTGTTCAAGAAAAGATTTATGCTGTTCTACTGAGAAACAAATATTATCGGTTATTATCTGAACAAACAACGAAATCAGTAAACCTGCGGGCTTTTTTTGAAGTTTTTCTCTAAAGATTATCTCTGTCTGTCTTAAATCATTAATGCGATTTGAAGATAATAACAGTTTTATCTCTTCAACTAATGTATCTAATAGTATCAATTCAATATCTGCTAGTGTGGAATATAAATCATTTCCCACTAAATATTTGAAAGCAGATCTCATAGCACTATCACATACAGCTCCTGTAAACGAACGGCTTTTTTCACATAATTCAGATAGATTTTTCAACAAAAATGTGCTTTGAGTAGCGCAAGCCGTTTTTCCAATTAAATTGCCAATATTTCTATACTCTGGCGACAACCAACCATCATCGTTTCCATCATTAACTTTTACGCAATCATATATTTGTTCTAGTGTCACATCATAGAACCAGTTATAGAGCAATGCCTCAGCTCGATCTGCATGATTATTATCTATTAGATCGGAAGCTAAAGATAAAACAGATGTAATAATTTCACTATTCCAACTAGCTAATGGTTTTACATAACATTCGTATGAGTTAACGGGAATGTATTGATTTGTTGTACGGAAGTTTGCGCCTTCAATCTCATTTTGACTTTTCTCAATCTGATCGATGGTCAAATAACCAAAAGCTAAACATTTCATTTGCTCCCAGTCAATCACATTCTCATCTATTGTTCTATTTAAAAAATCGTTTGCTCTTGAATAAATCTCATTAATTCCAATTCCATAAACAAAGGAGGAAATAATAAAATCAGGTGTAAAAATATTCTTAAACTCAGAAGCTCTTTTAGCATATATTAAAAAACGAAGAACATCATTGTAGTAGGAATATCCTTTTTCCTCTTCTGACAAATTTATATAGTAGCTAGCCAGAAATGAGTATACTTCCTCAATCCAATCATTGTCTCGACCAATAATCCTAGATAAATACACGCGAATATCATTATGTAAAATTGTATAATTACCATTCGTCTCAACTAATAGCGGGCGCATAGATTTAAGTACATTACGCCATACTGAAATACTAATACCCTCCTCCGAAAAGATTTTCTGTAATTTATATTCATTAAGCGGTTCATTAAAAAAGGCAAAAACTCCTGCCATTTTATAGTCCACAAATGGAATCTGAAATTTTGCTTTTGCAGAATCCCAAATTGCCTTATAGTATTCTTGAATGTTTCCACTCAATTTTCTATCCGTTAATCTCTGTTCAAGAGCAACAATATCATTACATTGTGTCGCTTCATGTACTGCAAAAATTGCTGACAGTGTGTTTCCATCTGCATATCTACAAACAACATTTGTCAACTGATTCTTAAAAACATTATCCATCTCCGGAAATTTGTTCTCTACTAATGAATAAATATCGGACTTAAGTATAGATGGAACATGTATTTCCTTAACGTATCCCATTTCATTGTTAAATAACCATTCTGGATAATTTCTATAATCTTCCTTAGGCTGACCCGCAATAACTATTTTAACGTTTTCCGGAAGATATTCTGGATTCGGCAATGCTGACAAAAAAGTATTTTCGCTTACATTTGCTCTTGCTGCATGATCGATTCCGTCTATTGCAACAATAAACAACGAATTTTCATCTTGTGCATACTCTGCGGCGATTCTAAAAAATTCACTTCTGAGTTGCTCTTGTGGTAGTAAATTGTTAATTACTGGCACGCGATATTTAGATAGTTTCCCCAATAGTTGACGTCTTAACTGATTGAATAATTCATTCCAAAAGACACTATTATCTACTCGCCTTGACACATCTTTTGGAAGATATTCTTTTTGAGGATCAATAGGCTCGTATGCATAATATCTAATATTAACTATACTATTTCGTTTCCCGCTTAGTTTACTGATAATATTTGTTTTCCCTGTTCCAGGAATACCAGATAAAAAGACAACTCTATTCTGAGGACAGCTTAATGCCTTTTCAATATCTTCAACTACAGAAAGACGACTTTCAAAGAAAGGAACCGACGGGATTAAATCGTGATTATAGGATATGATATCATCTTCAATCGATAATTCTCTTAATACATCTTCAACAGAAACAATTGATGAATCACGTATCGAAGTTGTCCACTTTCTCAGTGCATGATCCAATCTGACAAATAGTAATCTAGCTATTTCATCATTAGTCTTAAATGTATTTTTCAGCTTTTCGATTAATGTTTCTCCTAACGCTTCAAGTTCTTCTTGATCAGTTGAAATAGATAAATGTTTTAGGAATTCCAACTTTTTATCATCGTTGGGAATATACTCTAGCTGTTTTTTCCATTCTTCCCATGCAAGCTCATAACCTGGGAATACTAATTCGTTATATTTCTTTACTGTTTCAAGCTGTTTAGACAAGTCATCTATAAACCAGTTTAAAGCAGGACGCTTAATGGAACTTTGGGGGCCAGCATGGGCAATCCTTTTGCCTTTCTTTCTATTAGAGAATAACAGGATATCTGTTGTGGAATATTTTGAATGTTCTTCATTCCATGATTTTGCCAATTCTCCAAGCAATGAAATATGACTATTCGCATCTACATTACTTGTATCAATGGTTACTAAATCACCGAATGTTAATGTATCATTAGCCCGAGTATGCTTAACCTGTACGAACTTTTTATGACCATCCATATAAGTAATAACGACATCATCTAACCCAAGTGCCACATCAGCCTGGAGTTCTACATGTTTTATTTCGTTATCTGGATTCAGCATATCTATAATATACTTTTGACCTACAGACCATTCATACCAGTAAGGATCCCCCATACCCGGTTTTGTATCAGCAGTATATTTCATGTTTTTCCCTTTCTCTTTCTTTTTGATATTTATTTTTCTGTTTTTCCATAAACCACTTTGCCCATAATCTTGCAATAAAACCTGATACCGCAACAATTATTGCTCCTGCACCACCTAGTGCCAAAACAATTTTTCCAAAAACAGAAAAAATATCTATATTATTCAATAGTCACTTTTTCCTTCCTTTTAATCTTGAGTGTATACTTTATCTAGTACTTCCTATTCATCATCTCCATTTTTTGCTTCTAAAATATTACTTTTTGCCTCTCTTTTGAATTCATCAGCAACACCCCTTAAGATATCTGCATACCTGGAATATCCTCTTGACTCTGCAATATTTGCTCTATTTTCATAATCTTCAGCTAATTCAAGCTCTGGTTTTCCTTCTGGATCAATCCAGTGTACTCCTCTTTGGTTAATTATGCCCAAATAATAACCACGACGCAGTTCTTCATTCTCTACTCTGTTAAGTTCTTCAATAACTGCCGTTTGAGGAAGCTTGTCCTCATCTAATTCCGCATATGACAATCCCGAACCAACCGTATGCATTGCCACTTCATATCGATCATTATCCCTGCTCCATGTTTTTACAGTCTTCATCCAATAATCAAATCGTTTTGCATCAAAATTACCATTCCAATCAATCCCAGGTGTAACTTTAAATTGAAATAGTATCTCATACAATCTATCACTCAAGCTTTTATTCAACTCTATTTCCCGTTTTTCACCATTTCTTTCCTTATAAAACAGCTCAATCAAACTGCAAAAATATTCCGACTCAAGACTTAGTCTTGTGTTTAATGCGCGAGGTCTGACTTCCGAATACTCGTCTAACATTGGTAAATAAATGAATTCAATATCACTGCGTAATTCTAAATCTATATCCTCTTGCTGTTGAAACCAACCAATAATCTTTTGAACTGCGTAATCATCAAGCGTTTCCACCCCTATTGATTCCTCTGTTCCTGCAAGTTTCATTAACTTATATATACATTCTGCATTAATGACTGCTTCACACTCCGAATGTCCAATAATATTAACAGCTGTCACATACCGCTTGCACGCAACAAGCTTTTCTACAATTATCTTTAACGCTTCTGTCTCGTCTTCATAACAACCGTATGGCATAACTGCTTTTTCCCAGTACGCAGTATCATCATCTAATACCTGATTTATCACATCTAACAACTGTAAAAAAAACGGAATTTTAGAAAGTATTTCTAAAGTAAATTCGTCTTCCATACGGCATAAAGAAGTTTCCAATAACTTTTCTGCTCCCTGAGTATACACAAAAGATATCAGACAATTAATCGTAAATTCTTTCGACAATATTCCTATAAAACATTTTTCAATTATTGAAGACATTTCCTTTGGTTTCAAAAAATGTCCCAGTTTATTGGCTACGTCATGCACATTTTTTACTGCACTGCCAAATCGTTCTACTTCTTCACTTCCATACTCATCAAATATTTCTTTAACAGCAGATAACTTTTTATCCTCTAGCATCTTCCATCTATTTGCATAGTTTCCTTTATCAAACAAATACCTGTTTCCTAAATACCATTCTCGATGTTTCACTCTTATATCTGTTGGTTCCATTTTTTCCGTCAATTGTCGGATTCTGTCTATTTGCTTATATATTACCTTTCCTTCGGTTGGCTCTATTCGTGCCATACATTCACGTAACTTAATCCAGACTTCAAAAGTATTCTCATCTGTATCGAATTCAAAACCATTTTCCAAGCAATCCAAATAATCAGTCAGAGTTGGTTCATACATATATCCCAACTGATCTATCAACTCTATAAGTTTTTCATTCTCATTACGGGCAGTATCAACAGCCAATTCCACTAAGTACACATAGCATTCATGGGCTTCTGCATTCGTTACTTTTACTTCTTCTGGAATCTCTAATTTCAAATATTTCGGTCTTGGATTACCTGACGTTGAACGTGTCTTATTAGGCAGCAATTTCTTAAGTGTACTCCAAAACACACAGGGATTATCAGTTTTTAAACATTTTAATGCATTCTTTCTTTTTTCAAGATCAGCCATCGTCTGCGGATACCAAGGAAGTAATATTGATACAATTGAATTTATAGGTGTATTTGTCCAATTTGTACGCTCGTATGGTAATGCTTCTAACAATCCTAATACACTTATAGAACGCACAAGATATTCCGGTGACCATGCCAAGATTTCCAAAGTCCACAACAAATTAGAAATATAGTTTATTCCTGATAATTCACCACTTTTTGGTGGAAATAAGTTCACTATTTCTGTAGGATTATTTATAATTCCTCGCTCAGCTTCTTTCAAAAAAGCTTCCGGTGAAAGTTCTGCTAAATTCTGTAAACAATCCCGTAAACTAGTCCATGTAATCCCCTTGGCATCCTGCAGTAAAGTGCTTACCAACGTATATATATTGTTTTCTATTTTCTCCTGATTGCACTGTGATAATTCCGAAAGATTTTTCTTTACCCAACACAAACTTTTTACTAAATTACCACGAAGTTCAATTGAATTGTCATACTCATCTGAAACCGGAATAAAATATGGCATTTTGCTTGCTACACATTTACTTTTTTGACGCAAGATGCTCTCAACAGCCTCTAACAACTTTCCAATTGAATCGTCAAACAGCTTATTTTTACATTGATTAAGCAATTCTTCTTTATGACATACCTTCCAATTTCCATTCATCAGCTGCAAATACTCTGAATTCTGTGAAAGCATAGTTCGCGCTTTTGCTTCGAACTCAGAATATTCCATTCCTGATATCTGTTCAATCATCTTACGATCAAATTCATTGTCCTCTTTCCATGCTCCAATTAACGCTATTGTAGGAATAAACAAATCTATTGCTGTTATCGGATCAGGTGGAAGCTGAATAATATTATTTTTTGAAAATAAATCTCGTATATTTCTGTCAATATTTTCTTTACTAACAGATGCTGCCGCCTGATTGCATTGACCTGCATACTCCACAAGCCTTGACCATACAAGTATAGGATTTTCAGGAAAATTACATTTAATTAACGATGCAGACAATGCACGATTAACACTTTCTGCACAATCCATATCAAATAGCAATAATATGAATGCTTTACAGAATTTCCAGACTTCTTCATTTGTTGGTTCACAACCTTTGGCTAAAGAAATACATTCTTTTATAGCAGCTAACATTTTTTGATTATCATTATTGGAAAACACCGGCACATCTATTCTTTCCATAAACGCTTCTGCATCTATGGCTCCAATAGCTTCTACATGTAAAAACCTTAAAGATTGCTGTGCTTTGTTCGAAATCTGAGCCGTCACTAAAGCAATTCTATCGCGATCCTGATCAAAATCTTCTTTATTAAAATCATTCCATGCTGCACAAATAACTTCTCGAAATGTTTTATCCTTTTCAGTTGCAGTTATGCTGTGCTTTATCTGACATGCCATTTTTCCTTCTGACTGATTTCTATAAGTAATAACAACCAGATCATCTACATCATGTCCTAAATGCTTTGCCTGGAAGTGAACTTTCTTTGTTTGCTCATTCATAGCCGGGCAGAAACCATCTATCAGCAATGATAAAAGAAACATTGCCTGAATTTGTTGTTCAAAATTTACTCCTCCACCTCCAGTGGAAAAAGCATTGCTAATTTTACTAATTGAATTTTTTGCCATAGAATACTTTCCTTGTTAATCTTTACTTTTGTATATTTTTTACGCAAAAGTATTTTTCCTGTTTGATAACATCTCCCATATGCATTGGCATTTTTTCTAACAATGCATCAAACACAACTTGTTTTCCCTTATCAATTCCCAGTTTATTTCCGATTTGATTCATTGATCTTCCCTCTTGGCCTATACGAACTATTTTTTCAAAAAATTGATTTACAGAAATAATTGCTTTATCCCTTAACATATTATCCAGATGAAATTCCATTGCTCTCTCATAAGATAATATTCCGTTCTTCACCTCAACAAATATCAAATCACTTTCACCTGAATATCTCCATTTTGAATATTTCTCCATATCTTCAATAAACTCTACAAATCTTTGATTACTAAACGACCATTTAACACCAGCTATTTCTGTAACTACTTTTCCATCCGGGTATTCTTCTTCTGTCCAATATGCTCCATATCCCGGCAAATAAAAATTTATAGAATAACCTGTTCTAAAATGATAATATTCTAAACTATTCAGTATATCCTTTCCTGTCGCTAAGTCTGGTCTCGTTATTAAAATTGCAACCATATCATCTGTAATGCCATATTTTTTAGAATTCTTTTTTATTTCTTTTAACATTTTTTGATAAGTTAGTACATCAAACATTTTCTATCTCCATTAAATTCTTTATTCTACATTCTTCTTTCAAATAAACTATCTACATTTTGATCAATAACTGACACCTTATATCTAAAAACTTCCCCATTCGAGGGAATTAAGATTCTGTTGATAATTCTTAAAAATACTACGTTCTTTTGTCATAAAAGTAAAATTTCTCAAAAAATCTCTTTTTTTCATATCCCATTCAAAAAATTGAATAGAACTATTCATCAAATATTCTTTAAATAATCTTCCCAAAATTGCTCCTGCAGATCTTTCCGTTGACGTCTTGATACTGGCAATTAATTCGTCAATTTTATCCTGTTCTACAGAAGTTAAACAATCCGCTTTATTAAATATTAAAACCCACCAAAACTCTCTATATGTAAAAATGCTTTCTTTCTGAACAATTCCTGCAATTTGTTCTTGCAAAATTTGTCCAATTTCATTTCTTATTTCTTGGTAATACTTTTTACTGTACTTAGCATACAAAAGATACGATGCCCATAAAATTGGATCATCCTTTTCTCTTAAACTTTTCACTATCTTTTCTTCTTGATGAAATGGTATTTCAATTTTCGCCTGACAGCAAAATAAAATCAAATTGATAGTATCATTTAAATTCCCTTTTTCGAAAACAAACGCATATCTGTTAATTAATTTCTGTAAAATTTCTTTGTGAGCTAAAATATCATATTCATCTCTAACATAGCTTAATATTGACAAAAGTTTTTGAGTATTTGCAAAATTAGGGAAATACGAATACGCATAAAAAGCCAGTTCCAAAAAATTACATACTGTTTTTTCTGATACACTCTCACGAAATATTCTAGTTTTGTTCTTATTAGTACTAACTTTATTAAGCAACATTCCCAAAAAATAAGCCGTAATAGTCCGAGTTTTCTGTTCATACTTGCAAATAAGCTCATTTAAACGATTCATAATATTGGATTTACTATTTTTTAGATTATATGCCTTCAGCAAATAAGGGGTAAATTCTTCCGACTGTAATTTGTCTTCATATTTCTCCTTATTCGCTTTAATCAGCGCTTCTACTTCTTCTTTGTTACGAAACAATAATGCACTTATTTTATTTGTAAACGAATTTGTATCATTTAACCATTCCTCTAACACGAACGGAACTTTACTTCTATATAACTTTGTTTCATTAAGTTGTAAAAGATATTTTCTTGCAACTTCCGCATATAAATCCACAACTATATTTGCAAGCTTTTCTGACTGCGCAAATATAAAAATATCATCAACATAGCGATATACATTATAGTTAATACCCGCAATTGTCCCTTGATTAAGTAATCTGCTATAAACCTCTCTATCAATTGCCTGCAGTAGTATTTCCGCAATCATTCTAGAAAACTCTGGTCCTACCACAATACCGTTAGATGTACGTGCATTTATATTCATTAAAATTCTATCAATAGAACTATATATACTACCATTATTAAATTTTTTTGTATCATTTACATCTTTTCCAATAATCCAATTGAATGTATGTGTATATATACTATCGAAACACGATTTATAATCAGTACGGATAAAAAATTTGTACTTACTATTTAACAAAAACCATTCTTCTGACGAAGTAAATTGCGCAATTGATTTAAAAGGACCTATATCAAAAAACATTCCTGTTTGTTCCAGCACTTCCTTATCTGCTTCACTTTGCAAATCCGAAAAATATTTGATAACAGATTTCTTTGTATTTTTATATACTAATTCGTTATTTCTTTTATGATACCTTAAAGAAAAAATTGCATTTTTATCTAATATAGATAAAATCTCTTTTTGATATGTACTAATAAACAAAAAAAGTTCTACTGCTGCTATAGGTTGCAATAAACTTATTTCACGTTCACTGTGCAACTGCTTCATAATTGTATATTTCAATGGCATAGAACACCAACTCTTACTTCCACCAAACAAAATATCAGAATTATTGTCATTCTTTGCCTTGATTTGATGCCTAATCATACTTTGAATATCTTTATTTTTACTAATTAAATACTTATAAAAATATATATATGTAAATCTATCTGACAATTCTGTCGGCAGTACGTCAGTCAAAAAATAATCAAGTTGATTGCGTTCGATATTATTAAGATCCATTGACTTCATTCCTTTTCACTTTTATAATGTACGTGAGTGATATATCACTCACGTAATTATCTAAATTCTATTCAAAGATAGTTGCACACGTAAGCAGTACAAAGTATTTTTTCCAAATACGTTGTATATGAGCAGCATCATTTCACTAGAAATGATGCTGCTCTACTTTAAGCATTTCAATATAATCCATAACTATTCGATAATAATCTTTATTCCCCTTATTATAATCTGGTTTGATTTGATTAATCCATTTCAATAACGTTTTCTCGGAAACGCCAATGTTCTTTTCAAATACAATACTTCTATTTCTTTTCATATTCGAATATAGATTATATATACTTTCTCCCCTCATTGATTCTTTCATAAAATATGGTAACGTACTAAAATATTGCGTTGTCAGTTTTACAAATTGAGTTTTTAAAAATTCTTCTGTGGATGGAATTAACCTATTCATATGGTATTGAAGTTCATTGTAATTTGCTATAATACCTTTCGTTAACCAGTCGTAATTTTTACTACTTATTTTTTTTGCTATTACTACTCGAGATGCAAATAATTTGATTCTTTGTCTCAGTAATTCCAAATCCCCCGTTCGCTTATATTCAATAAATGCCCGTTCAAAAATTCCACTATAACGCCTTCTCTTTTTTTCAGCTATTCCATAAGAATACTCTATATCGTTTCCTACCCTTTTTATTTGAAATTCATATCCTAAGAAATTAAACATCTTTTTTACATCTGTTATTTCACGTCTTGGTATATATGAAAATTTTGAAGGAGACATATTAATTTTCACAGGAGATTTTCCAAAGACTTCTTTTATTGTTTCATTAATTACTTCCAAAAACATCTCCTGTGAAATATATTTATTAGTGACAACTAACATATCATCAACATATCGTTCATAAATAACTATTCCATATTTCGACAAACGAGCTTTAAGTCTTTCATCAAAGTCACTACTCACAATCTCTGTCATAACATTAGAAAGCGCTAATCCGGCATAACAACATTTAAAAGCCTCTATGTATTCCTCCATAATTTCTTTATCTCTACGTTCTAATACTGATGTTTTAATATACGCCTCATACACATGCTTTGTAAGAACACTATCAAAAAAAGATTTAAAATCGGCTCTAATAATAACAAAATCATTCATGTCTTTCGTCGCCGGTAATAAATTAAATACTATGTTCATCATTCTATTCCGACTTGCGTAGTTCACATTAAACACCTTATCGATTTTTCTTTTTAAGTACAGACACAATACCATCTCTGTTGATTTTTCATGATATCTGAAAATCACTCTTGTTTTACCTTGTTGAGTAAAAATTTCCCGAATATAATTATTGAAATCATAATTTCCACTATTCACATCAGACAACACTCTGTTTACAGTAATTTCAACTTCTTCTTCCGATATTGAAAAATCTCTTGTTCTAATAATATCTCTAACAATCTTTTTATCCATTAATAATCCTTCTATGTTTTTATCTCTGTATCTAATTGTTTCCAATGGAAATAAGTATCTATGACTTGTTTGATTCTAGCATTATCAACAGACACTAAATCCATTTCTTTAATCTTTTCAAACTTACTCATATTTATGTTTTTAGGGACATTTCCTTATACGTCTTATTTTACCATATAGGCCTAGAAACATCAGTACTAATTATTATTCTTTTTTAACATGTTCACCATATATTGAGCACTTTCTCTATCTACGCCATACCCATACATTTTCCGCTTATTTCTTATATTCAACCAATCTTCGCAGAAGTTCTTCCTTTTTTCTCATATTCGTTACCTGTACATAATAATTATCCGCATCTATTACAATCCCCTTATAATTCTCTTTCACTTTGCCAAGACAATCTCCTTGCTTAATCACATAATGATTACGTATAATATATTGTAAATCTTCATGAGTAATATAACCTGATATTTCAAATTCCCATTTTATACTTTTTAAAAATTCAAATTGTTCTGCCACATCCAACTGCCAGAAATCTGGTTTTCTTTTAATGGCATCCTCAATATTAGGTCTAATTCTCATCAAAACAATTTCATCATATGCTCCTGTATTTGTGTCCTCATTTGGAATATAATTCCCATTTTCATCCCAATCTTTTGTTTCAAGCAATAACAATTGTCCAAAATGTTTTGTTGATTTTACAGCTATTTTATTATTATTACACGCAAGATCAACTGTATCCCACTTACCTTTTCCAAATACGCTAAAATCAACCCCGCTTGTGTCCAAATGGTATCCCTGTAAATATTTATGTAATGCACATTCAGTCATTTTACCTTGAAGTGTATTCACAAATTTTTCTTTTTCACTTCTTTCTTTTATGCCTCCACTTCTTTTTCCTCTATGATACCCTTCTCCCCAGACCATTCTATTTGCAAAATCTACACATCGTGTAATTTCAATATCATTTAAAACGCCATCCGTCTCAAAGTCTTTTGTATATACGAATCCATATTTATGATCTTCTACTTTTTTCAAATAATAAAATTTTGACACACTATACCATCTCCTTGGTTTTATTCTATTTCTTCCAAATCGTCTCCTGTTTCTTCAAATTTTTGCTCCCAGACGATATCATCTATCACTTTTACGCATTCATCCAAATGTTTCTTAATATCTTTTCCCCAAAATCTAACAACCGTCCAGCCTTCGTAAATCAATTCTTTATTAATTTCTTCATCACGCTTTCTATTATTCTCTATCTTTTTCACCCAATACTCTGGATGTGTCCCTTTTTCTAATCTTGGTTTCAATACTTCCCAATCTTTTCCATGAAAAAACTCACTATCACAAAATATCACTATTTTATATTTGCTTAAGACTATATCTGGCTTTCCTGACAGTTTCTTATCATTCTTTCTATATCGGTATCCTTTCGCCCACAATGCTTTCCTCAGTCTGACTTCTATTTTCGTATCCTTACTTTTTATATTCTTCATATTTTTATGTCTTTGTTCTTTTGTAAGGTTGTCCATGTTGTTTCACCACTTTATCTCCACAATATTATATTAAATCCACCGGCGGATTCTCATCATCTATCCAAATAAATTCTAAATGAATATCTTCAGATGTTTTCGTTTTATACAAACGCATCCCATTAATTCCAAGTTCTTCCAATCTTTTTTCTGTCAACGGCTCATAATCCTTTAACTGAAAAATTCCCTTTAAAATCCATTCTCCCAAAAAAGTTTGTTTATCCACTGATTCTATTGCTTTTCCATCGTCTTGTGCTATAAATGCAGGAAGTACATCTCCTGATGGCTCAAAAATCAAATTAAATTTTCTTTGATCTTTAGGTAGTTTTAATTTCTTCGAATTTTCTTTAAATGTACCTATCTCTGCTCCAAAAAAGTCAGGGTGCATATCATGAAATTTTCTTGCTTTGGGTATTGGAATATACATTTCATTTTTCGGTCTATATACTAATCTTCTTATTTCAGCTTCGAACTCTTTATTATTTCCTTTTCTAACTATTTCAATAATACTATTACGTAAACGCTCCTTCTGTTTTCGATCATCATTATTTATTGCTTTTGTCAAGAAATACGTCTGTAACATATTCTTTGTTTCACTTAACAGCTTCTCATCTACACTTTCTTGATGCTTACTCTCTACTTTATTTATCTTTCCCTCTCTTGCATCTGTTCCCATCTTTGAACCAACACCAAAGAATCCGTTAAACCCAGAATATCTATGTACTTCTATTTTCCAAGCATATGACTCTCTTATATTATCTCTTCCGACATTTGTATCCTTTTTTATTCCATATATCTTATCAGCTATGTCCGAAAATAGTCCATACGCATCTTCTGCATACTTAACATTCCATGTATCTAGCACAATCCCCTTATTATTAAATTTCATATACAGTTGACTGTCTGCTGAGGTATATTTATATTCATGTTTTCCATCTGTAAAAATGAAATTTGCAGGATTTTTCGCACTAGAACAGCCAATAATTTCTATATTTGCAACATCAATCAAATCATACTCTGTTTCTCCTACATATATTTCCGGTGTCTGTCCTTTTGATGATGGCATAAGCACATGATAAACAGACTCAACTTCGTCTTCATCTTTTACTTTAAATCCCTGTAAATTAGCTCTAGAGGAACAGATCCTTTCATTTCGAAGTATGGAAATTTTAATTGCTAATTTTTTATACAGATCTTTATTCACAAGATCTATCTCACTCTTTTTCTTTAATGTTCCATTCTCATTTTTTGCATTTTTCTGCATTTGATTTATTATTGACGACCATTCATTTAGATTGGCCTTAAACTGTGCGACTTTCTGATCACCTGATCCAATTCCAAATGTTTTTATTCCAATTAAATATTTTTTCAAACGATTTCCAATATTCTTTCCATTAATTGCTACATCATAAGATGTATTTCCAATATCTTCCGCAGAAGCGTGAAATGCTTTTTGAAAAATTGTCTCTTGATACTTCGAATTAATAATCGGTGCTGGTATTTCATCATTTTCCTCATTTTTTTGCGAAAATAATTCCGTCAAACTGGCAAATGCCAATATCATTCTTTTATACTCTTCTTTTTCATTTTCCGGTAAATCCTTCCACATAATTTTCTCCTTTTATTCACGAAAAGGCAGAACACACAACATCTGCGTATCCTGCCTTTTCCTTATTCAACTACTTTCTTAATATTTTCTGCAATTCGTTCAATTACAGAAACACACACACTATTTCCAGCCTGTTTATATAAACGCGATTCACTCATATTTCCTGGCAATTTAAAATCCTTAGGGAATCCCTGTGCATTAAAACATTCTCTCGGCGTCATCTTACGAATACGATTATCATCCGTATGAATCAGACAAACATTATGTCCGCCTTCTCCCTGATTCGCTGTCAATGTTGGTACAACGCCGGATTTATTTTTTCTCACATATTTTCTCCGCCACTGATAAATGGCCGGATTTGATTTTTCATCATCCTTCATAGCTTCTACCAGCTGTTCATAGATATCCCCTTTATATTTTCCTTTTACATAATAATATTTGTCATCTACTTTTGATGAAAAATCAATAATATCTCTTACCGTTCTTTTAAGAGGAATTGATAATGGCCAATGAAATTTATCATAATCTTCTTCTTCACGAAATGCAACAATATAGATTCTTTCTCTATTCTGCGCAACATTTCCATAATGCATCGCATTCAACACCTGCGATGTATACTTATATCCTAAAAGATCTAACTGCTCACAAATTACTCTGAATGTATTTCCATTATCATGTCCTACAAGATTCTTTACATTCTCAAAAAAACATATTCTTGGGCGTTTATCTTCAATTATTCTTGTTAATTCAAAAAATAATTCTCCCCGCCCTTTTTCATCGTCAAATCCTTTACGATATCCCGCAATACTAAATGCCTGACATGGAAAACCAGCCAGCATTACATCAAACTCTGGTATTTCTTCAGATTTCACTTCTCGAATATCTCTAACATCTACTTTTATATTAGGAAAATTCAATTCAAATGTTTTAGATGGATATGCATCAAATTCATTTGCATACACTGTTTCAAATCCATCAGATTCTTCAAATCCTAAATCTATTCCGCCAACTCCTGCAAAAAAGGAAGCACACTTAAGTTTATTCACAAAAAATCCACCTTTCTTAGTTTGCGGCACGCCGCGAAATAAATATACCATTTTTTGATTGAACAATCAATAATGTTTCGAACAAATATTTGTTTTCCTTTTTGGAAGATGGGTATAAGCACTTTAAATACTTATTTCTTGTATCTCCCAATTATAATATTCACACAAATATTTATATACTCTTTTAATAGCAACTGTAATATCCTCTATATCTTTTTGTAAATTTTCTGTACTATAGTCACCGTCTAATTCTAAATGGTGTATCAAACCATGTCTTCGTTCTAAAATTTCATTAACTTGATCATATAAATTCTTTTTTCGCTTATGATAAGGTCTTTTTAATGCTATCCCTATGTCTAATCCATTATCTAAATTGTGAAAATTAGCACAAATTTTTTTTATATTCTGGAATGATAATGTACTCGCAAAAACTTCCTCTACTGTTTTCTTTCCATTACTTATATCAATCAAATCATAAGGCGAAAATTTAACATTTAATATTTTATCTTTTCTGCTCGAAAATTTTAATAATGCAATATATGTTGATCTAAAATATTCTTCAATCAAGGAACACAAATATGTCGAATATACATTTGCATTAAATGCACTAGGAGTTGGCAGCCCATACATTTCATACATTGCTTTATCTCCTTCTATATCATCTGGATATCTATTTAATGCCATACTTAAAATACTAAAATTATTAAATAACCTTTCCACAGCAAAATAACATCCACTTTCAGCATATTTAATAAAATTATTTTCAGGGAAATATCTATTTCTTCCATAATCACTCTCAAACGAAGCATCACAATACAATTTCAAAGACCTAAGCGTTTCGTTCATCTTTTGCAAATCATATCCCATCGCAAATATCGGAGCTCTTACCCTATATATCCTTTCCTGTTCATTTTCCTCACATAACCAAACATATACCCCCGTAAAAAGCTTATACTCATCATCATTGCCACAATAAAAAACTTCTCCTCTTTTCTTGTAATCCATCATTATCAATATTTTTTCGATGGCCGATTTAGTATATTTCTTTTTTATATTTACATATGCATCATACCCCATACTGCACCTTCCTTTTTATCTCAGCAACTTTATTTATTAATATTGTGCTACTTTGTTTAAAATAAAGTACAACTATATAAATCCCATATATTTTTGAAAGAAAACACCCTATAATTTTACTCTATTTTTCATTTACAAACTCTTATTTATAAATACACATGATTTCAAAAAAACTGTCGCATTTTATCATTTTTTAATGATTTTTGCACTAAAAATCAACTTAATCTTTTAGCTTTTTAGTTGTAAACTTGCTAAATAAACTCATTCTCTTATTTTCCTTCATACCTCCGCCGATAATACTCCAAACTCCTATACCCAAGCACATCCCCCATCTGCTCGCTAAACGCCATATTCCCAACAACGTCTCCAATCTCATCCCTCAACGCCAACGCATATCCATCCTTCTCCACAAAGAATCCCTTCCCTGACGCCTTCAAGAACCGAATCGGCATCCGCTTCGCCTTACTCAGATGCTGCTTATCCGTCACTTTCTTATAATCCTCATAAGTATTCACATTTGGGAAATCCTTCCAGTTCGTTCCGGTATCAAAGAATTCCTTCCAACTCTCCAATACCTCTTCATCCGTAACCGCAAGCCGGATATTTCCGTGATTATAAAAGCTGTAAAGGATCGGCATCTTATACACTTTCTGCATCTCCGTAGTTTCGATGGTCTGAATGAATTCTCGCCCGATTCCCGCATATAACTCCTGCTCATCTTCTGACAATTCACCAAGTTCATACAAGAAATCAAGATAATGCTGGAATGGATTTTCTTTCGCATGACTGCCACTGACACAAATCCGGTAAATCTCATCATCCATATAAGTGAATAAGTCCATTCTGCTCGGCCGCTTTCCGTCCAGTAATTCTTTCACACGATAATATTCCTGCCGGATCTGCATTTTCAGCGTTAATTTCTTCTTATCCATTTCCTTGAACAGATCGATCAGCCGCATGTCAAAATCAACGATGCAGTCATCCGGATATTCCAGATCCTGATACTCGCAGGATCCTTTCTTGCTAAATGACTGCTCTCCGCTTAACAATAGCGGTGCTTTTCCCGCTTTCTCATAATTTCCAATGAAATCCAATACGTTCAGATATTCTTTTCCTTTATATAGACGAAGTCCCCGTCCCAACTGCTGCAGGAATACGACCGGGGATTCCGTCGGACGCAGGAACATTACCATATCCAGTGAAGCGATATCCACGCCTTCATTGAACATATCCACAGAGAAGATCACCCGTATCTCTCCATTCTTCAATTTGCGGATAGCTTCGTTATGCTCCTCGGCATATGCTCCATTTTCACCACTGTATACGGCTGCGGATGCGACTCCTCTCTGACAGAATTCTTTTGCCATGTCTTCTGCATGCCGTCTGGAACAGCAGAATCCGATTGCACGCGAAGAACGATATTTTCGATAATATTTGTAAATCAGATCATATCTTCTTTCATTTCCGATATAAGCCTGATTCAGCTCCCGCTCATCATAGCGGCCCTTCACGATCCGCAGTCCGGAATAATCCGTCTCATCATACACGCCGTAATAGTGAAATGGTACGAGCATTCCTTTGTTGATCGCTTCTTTTAAGGAAATCTGATATGGCACGTTATAATCACAGATTTCGTAGATATTTTTTCCGTCCACTCTTTCCGGTGTTGCTGTTAATCCCAGTAAAAATTGCGGCTGAAAATAATCTACGATTCTCCGGTATTGATCTGTAACCGCATGATGGAATTCATCAATGATCACATAGTCAAAATAATCTGCCGGAAAATATGTCTCACTCAAATATTCCGGTCTCCCGAGTGTCGCCACCGATGCGAAGATAACGGATTTATCCGTATCCTTTTCTTTTCCGTCAAAGAATCCATAATCCTCCGAGTTCCGCACATTTTTGAAAGAAACCGCCGCCTGCTTAAGGATTTCTTCCCTGTGTGCAACGAACAACACCCGTTCATATTTTGCCGAATCAAATGCAGCAAGGTATGTCTTTCCGATTCCGGTGGCCGCATATACAAGTCCTTTCGCCGCGCCTTCCATGCGGCTTTCCTGTAACGCATACAACGCCTCTATCTGTGCTCCCTGCGGACGGTACAACATTCGGACATTTTCATTCCCACTATCTTCTGCTGTGTCATATTTCGCCAAATCCCTGGACACCGACGGCTTCTTCCATGTCTTGGAATATCGTTTTAATTCTTCATCATCTATAATGATCGAATGGTTCAGAAACAGATCTTCAAATGTAGCATAGAACAACTCATAATTCTTTTTGTCCAGTGTATCACTGAATCTGTAATTCCATTCGATTCCTGAAGTTAACGCACTTTTGGAAATGTTCGATGATCCGATGTATATTTCATTCGAAGATTCATAATGAAAGATATAAGATTTTGGATGAAATGAGCGTGATGTTTCATTATACAGGCGCAGATCCACACGGTCACCGAGCTCGCTCTTGATTAGATATAAAGCCGACGGCTGTGTGATCCCCAGATAATTTCCCGTCAGGATACGGATCTTCACGCCCCGGTCCAGCGCCCGCTTCATATCATTTAAGAGCATCCGCACACCTGACTCCATCAGAAATGAGACGATGATATCAATCTGCTTCGCCTTTGCCATACTCATTTTCAGTTGATAATATAGATACCGGCTCCGGTCTCTGTCCCCGGTCATTACATTCGTAGATTCGATCTCATATGTATCTATTCTTTCCTCAAAATTAGATTGAGCCATTTTTCTTCTCCCCGCCCCGGACGTACATCTGATGTAATCCATTGTTCTTCTATCTCTAATTCATCCATGTCCTGAATCAATTTTGCAAATGTCTCTTCTGTCATATCCGTAAAATATCTGCCGTTTCGTTCCCCTTCGAATGTCCCGTACTTGAAGGATGTGTAAATGATTCCGTGGGCTCGAAGAGCGTTTGCCATCTTCTTTATAATGTCTCGCAGTTCATTTGCCGGAACATGAAGGATTGACGAGCATGCCCAGATTCCGTCGTAGGCTTCTTTTTCATTCAGGTCCTGGAACAGCATGTGTTTTACCGGAATGCCTGTATATTCGCTTGCGAGTTTGCATATTTCCTGTGAACCGTCTATGGCAGTGACTTTGCAGCCTTGCTCCAGGAAATATTTTGTATCGCGGCCGGAACCGCAGCCGTAGTCCAAGATTTCCGCTCCCGGATGCAGTTTGTCCAGGAAGTGATTCTGTATGGTGCCGAAGTCTACGGATATGGTGCCGGTGATGAATTTTTTTGCGTTTTTGTTGTAGTAGTCCAGTGTTGTGGTTGATTTTGTGGTTTCGTTTCTTGCGTTCACGATTGCCTCCTGAGGGTGTGATACTTGTTCCAATATTGTCTTGTATTTATTATACTGCATGGGAGTGGATGGATACAAGAAAGAGTATGCTCTCCTTCACAAAGCATTCAGCAACTTAATAACCATTATCTTTTTTCACCTTTTATTATTTATCACTCTCTTCTTTGAATTCTCTCATTATATTATCAAATGTTTCTTCTGACATTAAACCATACATTTTATTCACATATTCTTTTCTGAACAACAATATTTTCCGAAGTGATAATTTACAAGTTCGAATCACTCTCCATCGATGTTTCCTTTGAATCTTCTTATCTTGGTTATCACGAAATTTCATCCTGACAAATACTTGTTCATAATCAGAATATATCTCCAGTCCAAATTCCAACGGCAAGATTAAAATTGTATATACTATTGGAATCATAAAACTAACCAGTGTATTGATTGCATTTAATTCTTTATACTCTTTTAATCCAACATTCGCGGCACCCCAAAGCATATACCAACCAATACATGCCAGCACAATATCTATTAGCTTATGAACTCTCCTGTATTTTTCTTCAGATTCTGCTACCACATTCATAAGTATTAATATTGTTATTACCGGAATAATCAACCATAATATAATATCTTTTAAATATATATTATTCCAGAATGGTAACTAATAAAATATCAAGGTTATTCCCGCCACATATAAAGCAATTATCAGAAAAAAGTGTCTTAATTTTTTGCCTAAGAGGATTTTAATAACGTTCCATAAACTTTTACGGATTTCCCTTTGAGTCAACATCCATACAAAGAATCCTGTACCCCATATGGCAATTGCCCATTCTCTTGTTGATAAAATTGTCACTATTTCTTCCATTCATCTACTCCCATCTTCAAAAACTCCACATGCATTTACATTTATAAAATCTATTTCTCATCGTATCATTCATAGTTATTATCATTTTAGCAAATCTACTGTCGTGATATCGCAATACTTATGTATCTTGCTTCAAAAAAATCCCACATATTATATGTAGGACTTTTCTTACTCACTATATATGCTTTTTGCATGTTCTAAACTTTCTATAATTTTATCTTTCAAACTCTTCGGTGAGATTACTTTAAATCGATTCGCATATTGTACGAACCAGCCAACCAATGTCACACTATCCATCTTTTTAAATACCGCTTTATACTTTCCTTTTTCTAACGGTCTGACCGACACCCCTGACATTTCCTGGCAGCGGCATAATCATATGCGAAAATCTGCTTCGTCCTCTCTGACTCGTCAGATTTAACAGCTTATTTCGAATCTCATTCGCTTCATGAACGGACACACACCTTGCCTGTTGCACCGAATCTAACATCAGCTTAATTTCCCAGTCTTCCAGCAAATGTTTCTCCATATACCATCCTTTATGTGAATTTTCTGCCTGCTTAATCGGATAACCGCAGCTTTGTAACAAACGCACATCGTCATAAATGGATGTACGGTGTACATTTTCCATTCCGTATTCTTCTTCCAGTTTCTGGCTTATCTGCACTGCATTCATCGGCGTCTTCTCATCGGTGGTCTGGAAAAGTTGAAGGACGCGGATTATTTTTTCTTTATGGGATGTGGACATAGGGGTGCTCCTTACATTATGTTTTGAATTGAAATGATATATTAATTATACTGTACTGAGTTAAGCTTCACAACTTTCATCTTTTTGATTTTTATAGTTGACTTTTGTTAACAAACAGATTAATATTATATACAAGAAATGGGTTTGTTACCGTACGGCTATTGCCTAAGCGGGGTGCTCGTTTCTTTTTTTATATTCATCGAATATCCAAACATCCCTCACGCCAATTTCAACTCCAATCCCGTAAATAATTCTCCAAGCATACACGACAGATGTCCCTGCTCTTGCTCTGGCATTTCATAGCTGACTAACTTATACTCCGGATTCATTTTCAACTTTTCAATTAGATATCCTGTATTCACCGCATCATCCAGACCATCATGAAGTCGTCCCTCCGGTTCAATCTCCACCATGCCCAGTGCTTCTTCCAGACCAATCTTTCGTTCTATTCCGAATCGTTTTACAAATACATCCTGATAATCGATCCATCTTGCTTCACAGACAAAATCCAGAATCCGCTCATCACAGATTTTCTTTGCTTTGATTTCATGAAGCAGCTGTGCTCTGTCGGAACCGCTCCAGGCATAGACTTTATACTCACGATCGCCGATCCAGTCAATCATATGTAGCAGAGCCTCCTCAATACGTGGTGCTTTCTTCACCTGACTATTTCGTATCCCTGTCAGATTCTGAATAAACGGATCGATCACTCCGTGTTCCGGATGTACATATTGGCTAAGCGTTCCGATTCTTTTGAATTCCTCATCCAGAAGAACAGCTCCGATCTGTATCGTCTCATTTGCATATTTATAAGATCGGCTCCGATAATCTCTCGGTACGTTACACATTTCTAAATCTATCACAAGATAATCCAGGCTGTTTCCTCCTGTTCACTTTTCAGACTCTTTTTACAAATCTTGCAGATTGTTCCTGCCGGTGTAACTAATACCACCTTCGCATATGCCGTGTCTCCAATCTTGTCATACAGACGACCTGCACTCATAGACTCTCCGATGACTGTATAAGAACTATTTGCCACATAACCAATCTTTCCGAGACCTTCATATGTCACTTTGATTGCTTCCTTGTCATATTCATTATCCGGTTCTTTTTCTAATCTGATCTTCATACCTTTTTCCAGAAAATCATTTCCGAAGTAGTGTTTTGTTCCTGTCAGGGTGATAAATATTTTTGCCATTGTGTCTGCTCCTTTCGCTAAAAAAACGTGTTTATCTGAATTTGATTCAGTGTCTTGTAATTACTTTTGTCTTCAGGAATTCTGTTTTATTTCCTTTGATGTGTATAGTATAATTCAGTTGATGGGGTATAATATTCTCACCTTATTTTTCCTTCGAAAGGTATAAAATAAGACCAGGGAATGACGATTGTCATCCTGGTCTGCATTGTTTTCAATATATTTTCTTATATAATTTTCTATTTCTATCTATACTTTGTATTGTATTTTTACATTTCTTAGTATATTATATAAATCAAGAAATGGGTTTTGTGCCGCGTACAATCTTTGGATTCAAACGGGTTGCTCATTTCTTTTTTATTTCCGTACAACAAATTAATCATACACCCTTTTCAACACTTCCAGATCAACCTCAAGCTCCCTGTCACCATCTCTTACCCTGGCAATCACCGGGATCCCCGTTAATCTCTCGATCATTTTCTCATTATCTTCCTGCATCGCTCCACCCGAGTAATGATTCAGAATGATTCCTTTTACATCCATTCCATGATCACGGATGTATTCTACCGTCAGGACAACCGCATTGATCGTGCCAAGTCCAGCATCTGCGATCACCAGAGTATTCAGATGCAGCATTTTCACAATGTCTTCCAGCAGGATCTCATGCTCTTCATCCCAGCGGATCGGACATACAATGCCGCCGCTTCCTTCTACCGTGACATAATCGTACTCTTTCTTTACCCTGTCAAAATCTGCTTTTACCGTTTCCGGATCAACCGGATTCCCTTCTATTCTGGCAACCAGATGCGGAGACACCGCATTTTGATACAGATATGACAGTAAGCTGCTGTCTTCCTGTGTGATACCGGCAATCTTCTTTACATAGCCTGCGTCACTTTCTTCTATGGACTCTGCGCCTGATAAGGCGGCCTTATAATAGCCTGCATGGATTCCTGCATCCGCCAGCTTTTTCACGATTAATGCTGTGACATACGTCTTTCCTACATCTGTGCCTGTGCCCGTCACAAATATTCCTTTTGCCATAATCTCATGCCCCTTTTTTTATTAACTCAGATAAAATCCGCTTTTTCGCATTCTAAGTCCCACACCGGCTGCCAGCAGACATAATACAAAATCTCCAGGCATATCTAATGGGAAGCATGACAAAAAGATCACGCCCAGCGTTGCCGGTGTATGTGCATAAAAGTTCAAGATTATGAATTTATACACGATTCCGATTGCATATGTCACAACAAATCCTGCAAGACAGGCAAGCAGATAGTTCTTGTAACTTGCTTTCAGCTTTTCGCATACTTTTCCGGTTACATATGCGCTTACAATGAATCCGACCAGATAACCAAAGCTTGGCCGGAATATGTATCCGATTCCTCCGCCTGCTGCAAAGATTGGTACTCCGACAAGTCCCAGTAATACATAACATCCTACAGATATTGCTCCCTTATCAGCCCCCAGAATCAATCCTGCAAGCAATACGAAAAAGAACTGAAGTGTGAAATAATCCATATATGAAACCGGGATCTGGATAAATGCTCCTATGGCAACCAGCGCCGCGAACATTCCGCATAATACCATACTTACGGTGGA
>QWCV01000847.1_pt1 | contig 32697 bp, 26 predicted proteins | sample 1972621 | NCBI WGS metagenome assembly QWCV01 (sample SAMN09866699, study PRJNA288562) | Human gut metagenome isolate pre2_stool, whole genome shotgun sequencing... | isolation source: gut | host: Homo sapiens | place: USA: California | reverse complement strand
TACGCTCAGTACTGCCACTCTGAATTTCTCAAAAAATCGGCAGATTGGCACTTTGGGTAGACATAGCTATTTTTTTATTGCAGTTTGCGGAAACTCAAGAAAGAGGATGTCACAAAGACATCCTCTCTGATGAATCGTCCCGATTCACTCTATTAATCCAGATCAATAAAGTCTACCTTAAAGGTATCATCCGGTTCCATATGGCTTCTTTTTTTCTTGGGCTGTCTGCTGAGCAGTTCATCCAGATCGTCGATCATTTCATCTGCTTCATCCTCTTCATACTCATCAAACTCGTCCTCGTCTAAATCTTCCATCTCCATGGTACCGTAATCATCAAATTCCTCTTCTTCGTAATCCTCGAAATCGTCAAAATCGTCCTCATCAAGGTCGATCTGCGCCGTCTGCGCCGGCTTTCTTACTGCCGGACCGCCCTTCGGGCCTCCCTTGACTGCAGCAGTTTTTTTCTTTCCTTTAGAAGGCTTGGCTGCTTCCTCTTCATCCAGGTCAATACCATACTCATCGTAGAGATCGTCAAGCTCCAGATCACGATGGCGCAGCTTCACCGCCGTTACGATCAGCACGATCAGAAGGATCAGGAATACTACCGCCGCAATGATCACGATGATATCCAGGAAATTGCTGATAAAATCAAGGATCCTGCCCCAAAGGCCGCCTGCGGAGGAACCGCTTTCCTCTTCGGAAGAAGCCACTGTATTCTCCACATACCGCTGGTAAGTCCCATCCACGGTATCATATTGATATAAGCCTTTCTGCCCGTCTGCATTCAGTGCATAGACAACATAGTAATCTGCGTTATCTGTATTCTGCCAGGCCGGAAATTCTTTACCGTTCAGGGTCAGTGTAGTCTCCTGATACGCACTTGGAAGACTGACGCTTCCGTCATCCTGCAAAAGGACGATGTATCGGTCCTGAGAAAGTTCTACCTGTTCAAAAGGTGAAAACGTTCCATTTTCATTATCATACAAAAAGAAATCTGACTCTCCGCTGTCGGCAGCTGTCAAATAAAAAGCAGTCTGTCCGCTGGCCTCCTGTGTAACAACTTCACAGGATGTTCCTTCATACTGTGTTTCGCCCTTTGTAAAACCAGTCGGGATCAGTGCCTCTGAAAAACCGCCTGTGATCGTATACTGCACCCCGTTTACTTCCACTTGCGGTCCGTTTCCAGAGGATTCCGTGGAAGACGCACCATCCTCCTCTGTAATCAGCGATGGATCGCCGGGGCCGATCGTCACCGCCGAGCTTCCATTCGTAATATCCAGGGCAACTCCAGTCGCATCTGTTCCCGAAGACTGGGACACCTGGATGTTCGTCGTTCCCTCTGCTAATGCCTGAAAGGTCAGTGTAAAAGACGCCTCTGTGGCACTCCCTCCGTTTCCGGAGATCGTAACGGTACCGTCACCGCCTGTAGCGCTGTCGCCACTGACGAACCTGAGCTTACTGGAATCATAAGTAAGCGTCGCCTCCAGCGAATCCATCAGCACCGGTGCTGTAAATTTCGCAGTCACCTCTACTTCCGCTCCCACTGTCGTTGAGGGATCTGTAAACCGAAGTTCCGCTGAAGCCGCATGTGTCACCAACGATATGCATGGGACGAACAAACACACTATCGCAAGTGCCGCAAGGGCTTTTTTAATTCTTCTCATGTGCCTTACCTCATCTTTTCATTTAATATATCACATATCGTATCTTACCGCATCCGACCTGGTCTATCCTGTCGGAGCGGTACCGTCGCCGGCCCCCGTATCTGTGCCTGTACCAGTCCCTGTACCTCCGCCAGTGTCCGTTCCGCCGCCGGTATCCGTTCCGCCGCCGGTATCTATGCCGGTTCCTGCTCCTGTGTCGCCTGTTCCTGTTCCCGTTCCTGTGCCGCTGGACCAGTCGGTGGTGCCGCTTCCGCTGCTCCAATCCGTCGTGCCGCTTCCGCTGCTGATGCCATCATTAGAATAATCATACGTTTCACTGGGCTGCTCCATAATCCCTTGAGTGTCCTCGTCAGTATCAGCAATCCGCTCTCCCGCTTTGGCAACAATGTTCGCACTAATAGAAGATAAAGTAGAAGAGGGCGTGTACCCTTCCGTACTTCCATAGAAAAACTCGTGCAATTTTTTCACATTATCTTCTAACGTAACAGGAATTACAACACTTCCGATTTCTGATAACGTATCTGTAGTTTTATCAAATGGAAATCCTGTTGTCTCTCCCAATTTATAATCAAAGGCGTCTTTTGCATACTCCAATATCTCTGTCAATGTAAAATTCGTAGAAACTTGCGGAAAAACACTATCAATTATTTTGTTTAATTGTGTCATACTAGCCCCTTGCAATTTTTCTACAATTTTACTCAAAACATCTCTTTGTCGTTCAGCACGTTTAAAATCATCTCCAGCTGTATATCTTATCCGGGAATAAGCCGTCGCTTGTACACCGTTTAATGTTTGTACTCCCGCGACCTCAACTCCTTCAGAATCCTTTCCTGTTGCCTTTATTATTTCAACCGCATATCCATTTATATAAGAAATCTCCTCTTCTTTTACATCTATCTCTATTCCCCCTACAGCATCTATAACATCAATCATGGCATCAAAATTGACTGTAACATAATGTTCAATATTCATGTCAAGATTTTTATTTAACATTGCAATCGCATCTTCTGGCCCTCCAAAAGAATACGCTGCATTTGCTTTATTTAAGGAACCGTCTTTTTGTTCTAACAAAGTATCTCGATAAATTGAGGAAATTTTCACCTCCAATGTTTCTCTGTTTAAACTAGCGATCATTATAGTATCACTTCGAGTCCCCTCTTCCAAATCTCCCTCGCGAGAATCCACTCCAAAAAGAGCAACATTAAGATATCCTGTTCCCCTTTCCCTCGCTTCCTCTGATACATTAAGCTCTTCCGGATCCAGAGTAGTTGTCTCAATTTTCGACAACTTACTTGCTAAAATCACAGCGCCAATAGCAAAAGCAAGCATAAGTGCGCTTCCTAAAATAGCCGCAATCTTTTTCCCTATAGACCACGAAGCAAATCCTCTTTTTTTGGATCTACGACCTCGTCTGTAATGCTTTCTTTTCCTAGCCATTATTTATATCCTTTCATCATTCCTTCTTTTGTTTACACCTTACAATATACTACATTATTTAGCACAAAACTTCAATGAAAAACTATAAATTCTCCCTTTTTCCCCAATATCTGCTACTCATCGAACATACTTTAACAAGTTTCAGCGGAATCTTTTCATAATTTTTCCCTAGGCAGTACCCTAAATATTTACATCCACTTTGATAAATTAATTTCGGAATTAAATATAATTTTCTATTTTCTTTTAGTAATTTTGCAGTCTCTTTTACCAACTTTATTCCTTCCCTCTCCGCTTTCACTAAAGAAAAAACTTCTGGATATTCTTTCTGCGAAACTGCCAAATCAAAATTCCTTTGAAACTGCTGCCATCCTGTATAATTATGAGAATGTATAACTTTTGCCTCTGCTACATACGCAATTTGATACCCTTCCACAACTAATTTACCAGCTAAAATCATATCTTCATTAAATATTGTTGGCCTCGGAAACCCCCCTACTTTTTCATAATACTCTCTTCTATATGCAGCGCAAACATTAGAACAAAAAAAAGTTTTTATCCCCAACTTATTAATATCCTCTTTACCTTTTATTTGACTTTCCTTAGGATAATTAAATCTTCTTGTATATTTTTCTATCGTATCACATTCTTTTGATGGAATTTGTCGAGCATAGGCAGCAGCGATCCGTTTAGACTTATACATGGTTTCTATCAATTTCCCAATCGTCTCTCTATCTGCAGGTATTGCATCTTGAGTCATAAAAACAAGAATGGAAGCATTTGATAACGAAAACGCCATATCTCTTGTCGCACCATGATCAAATTCTGACGGGGTAATATGTGTCACGATAACTCCCGGTATATTTTTTACCTCCTGTGGGAATCTTTCTGACTGTGTATTAATCACATGAATATGACGGATAGGAAAATTTTGTTGCTTTATCTTTTTCAACAGCTCTATAAATCGCCCATCTGGCCGATATGTAGGAATAACGATATCTACTATACCTGTTTGTTTCATTATCTTATTTCCTCTCTACTTTTTATCATATCCGACAATTACATATATTATTAATGTCACAATTAACCAAACCCATGTAGTCGGATTGCTAAACCATGTGGTAAAAAAAGACAATCCAAAATATATTGCAATTTGTCCATAAAACAAATATAATACAGGATTATTATTTTCTTTTAGCCTTAAAATTAATAATCTAGCCAAAATACCCAAAATCACTGCAAACAATGTTGACCCTATAATCCCAAAATCATAATAAGCATCGTAAAACATTGTTAATGTGGTTAATTCATGCTTCGTTTGAAATATCGGAAAAGCTGTAAGTTGTGGAAAAACCAAACTCATCCCGGACAAAGCAAAAAAAGGATAGAGCATACGCAATCCCCATGTAAAATCACCCAGTTGCTCTATTAAAGAATTAAAATTATCATAATTATTAGCTATATAAATATAGGTCTGACTCAATATTACTGGTATATGTTCTTGTTTCATTTCAAAAATTCCATTTAGATATTCATAATCATAATTCCGAGATAATGTCAAGAGAATATATACGACAATTAACAATCCAAACAAAACAGCCATTCGTTTTATTTGGATTTTTTTATTAATTATCATGTAAATTACAGCCGCAAATCCAACTGCAAATAATAGCTGAAATCGCGAACCACAAATATAAGGTATAATAATTGAAATCACATTCGATGGAAGGAGAATAATTATTCTTCTCCATGATATAGAAGTAAGTAATTCTATATATAAAACCGATAACGCCGGAACCAACACGCAACAAAATGTTCCGTAATGAACTCCCGAGACATAAAAAGCGGAATAAGAAAATGAAGAATTAGTTATAATTGGTACAAATCCAACTTTCTCCATTTCAATAAAAAAACATAGTATGGACAAAATTGTAATCCCTTGACTACATATGAATATTTTTTTTGCTTGAGATTGATTTTTTCTTAATCCCTTTCTTTCCAATTTACGCTCTCTTTGCCCCCAGTCATATCCCATACTGAACCCAATATAAATCAAAAAAAACGTAATCCAAGTAAGATAATGCCAATCTTTCTGTATTTTGCTCAGTTGCATACAGGAAATCCCTTGACCGCCGATCCATGCCAATGTAAATAACGCCCGTAATTCTACTAAAGTCCCTGCTTGACGCGACCAATGTATATAAAGAAAAATCGCTTCTCCTAACAGCAAACACCCCGCAAAAACATGGTATTGAGCAAGTGCAAAAGTATAGCTCGCTAAATATATTAGCATATACGTTCCATATTCTACAAAAAAATTATTGCGCATTCTCATCTTCAATATCCTCTTCGAACGTAGTAGTGACTGCTTCTGTCTCTTCTGTCACTCCTGTTAAATAAATAATATCATCGCTAATTTGTAATACCGTATCAGAGAGCTGATAATCTGTATTTTCAAATAACTTTTCATGCAATTTCTTAACGTTCTCTGAAAAATCAATAGGCACAACATATGATCCTGTATGATCTATAACATTTTCACTTGTTGTCACTTTATATGGAAATCCTTCTGTTTCGACAATAGAATAATTCAGAGCATTCGAAGCAAATCCTAATAAATTCTGCAACGAGAAACTTGTAGAAATTAACGGAAAAACCTCATCGATAATATTATTCAATGTCAAAAAATCTGCCTCTTTTGCCTTCTGAGCTGTTTTTTCTAAAACTATCCTTTGTCTTTCTGCCCTTTTAAAATCATTTCCTTCTGTATATCTTATTCTTGCATATGCAACCGCATGAACTCCATCAACATGCTGTGTCCCATTTTCAACCGGGATATCCTTGCATTCCACTCCTGCAACTCTGGCCGTTTCAATCGCATATTTGTTACACCAGTCTGCTTCTTCTTCTGTCATATCCAAATCAATCCCACCCAGTTCATCAATGACCTTTACTAAAGCCGTAAAATTAACGCTAATATAATTCTTGATATCCAGATCAAGATTACGATTCAATAAACTTATAGCCTCCTCTGCCCCCCCTCTATTATAAGCAGAATTCGCTTTTTCATAAGTGCCATCTTTTTGACGCAACAAAGTATCTCTATACACCGAAACGAGTTTCACTTCATTTGTCTCATTATTTATACTAGCAATCATTATACTGTCGCTCTGTACACCACTTTCTAATTCATTGTTTCTAGAATCCAATCCGAATAAGGCAATATTTGTATACGGACCTGTATCTTGATATACTTCCAAATTTTGTTCATCTAATATGTTAAAATTTAATTTGTCCATCTTAAATATACCATATGCCACAACACAAAGTACCAAAAAAACTATAATTTCTATTAAGAGAAACACTATACGTTTTCTTTTCCGTCTTTTCTTTAAACGTCTACCTTCTTCTTTCGTCATTCGTGTAGCTATGCGCTTTTTTCTTCTCATAAGATCCTGTACGATGTTTACTGAAATTAAACACCACATATCCTTTCTTTTCAATAATCAGGAAATCTATATACCAAAATCGATTAATTTTAGATTTCAGAGAACTTGGCTAAATTTTCCTTATCTTCTGTAGAAAAATATATAATAATTTATGATTACCCTTTCATTGCCAACTTATCTATACATTTATCTAATATGCATTTTTATTAATAAATCCCTTAAAGAAAGTTAAAAATAAAATTTTAAAATCAAATCCAAGTGTCCAATTTTCGATATAATATAAATCATATTCTATTCTTTTTTGAATAGAAGTATCTCCCCGATATCCGTTGACTTGCGCCCATCCGGTTAAGCCAGGACGCACTTGATGTTTAACCATATATCTAGGGATTTCCTCTCGAAACTTTTCAACAAACTGTGGCCTTTCTGGCCGTGGGCCTATCAAACTCATATTCCCTTTTAATACATTTATTAATTGCGGTAATTCATCAATACTGGTTTTTCGTATGAATTTTCCTACAGATGTTACTCTTGGATCGTTTTTAGTAGTCCACCCCTTTTTTTCTTTTTCATTGTCTTGTACGACCATTGACCTAAATTTATACATTGAAAACGGTTTGTTCTGCAATCCTATCCTTTCCTGTTTAAAAATAATCGGTCCTGGAGATGTTATTTTTATCATTATTATTGTTAATATCATAATTGGTGAAAAAATAACCAAAGCAAACAATGCACCTAAAACATCAACCACCCGCTTTATGAAGGCATTCAATGCATTATTTAAAGGCACTCTACGTATATTCACTACCGGCAATCCTAATAAATCTTCTGTATAAGGTCTGGTTGGAATAATATTATTATAATCAGGAATAAATTTTGTATGAACTCCTGATTTTTCACACATGCCAACAATGTGTTCTAATTTATAATACTCTGAAAGGCCTAACGTAATAACAATTTCGTCCAACTTGTTTTCTGGCAAAACAATTGTCAAATTTTCAGTCCTTCCAAGAACTTTTATTCCTTTATATTCTGTTCCACGTATAACATTATCAGCAAGAATTCCTCTCACCTCATATCCCCATTCCGGATTTGCTTTAACCCTATCTATATACTGCTCCGCAGCGCGACTATATCCAATTAATAGAACATGCTTTTGATTATATCCATTTTTTCGCATGTTCATTAAACCTTCCCGAATAATATTTCTTACAATGATTTCTGAAAACACGTTAACACAAAAAAACAGGAAGATCATCGTTCTTGAAAAATCAGATTGTTTTGTCAAATATAAAACCAAAATAACTGCCATTAGCCCAAGCACATTTGCCTGAATGACATGCCACGCTTCTACTCTTCTTCCCTGTACTCGTTTAGCAGTATATAATTGAAAAATATAATATAAAATTAAATAACCAGGCACTACAATTAATAAAATCCTGGCATATTCTTCTAATGATAGAAACCAAGTATCTAATTCGAAAATTCCACTTTTAAAACGCAAATGCCATGCCACGATATACGAAAAAACGATTACAAATGCGTCTATAATTACATGTAATCTATTTAACAATTTTTGATTGTCTTTAATCACGTTCTTCACCCGTTTTACTTCCAATTGTAATACATTGTTTTATCATACTACAAAACCTTTATATCGACAACCCACCACGCCGCACTTTTTCTTAACATTTCATTAATATTTTTGCAACATTTAAAATTGGTTAAATTTTTCTTCTAAATCTTTTCACCAAAAATTGTATATGTAATGTCAAATATTATATTTCATTTTGGGAATATCCTATTTTTTCAAATATATATGGCATCCCTTCCTCTTCTTTGTTATAATTAATTATCAAATAATAGGGAGTTTATCTTATGAAAATCACAGTTATTATACCTAACTATAATGGAAAAAAATTTATGGAGTCTTGCCTTAATTCTCTCTTTCATCAAACTTATAATAAATTTAAAATTTTAGTAGTTGACAATGCCTCCATCGATGGAAGCGTATCTTATGTGCAAAAGCACTATCCTTCCGTCGAGATTATAGCATTAGATAAAAACTATGGATTTAGCAAAGCAGTAAATATCGGAATCAAACATACAACAACCCCTTATTTAATATTATTAAATAATGACACTATCGTAACACCAACATTTGTTGAAGAATTACTTAATTCAATCGAAAAATCACCATATATTTTTTCTGTCAGTAGCAAAATGCTTCAATTGTATAACCATAAACTCATTGACAGTGCGGGTGATTTATACACAATTGTTGGCTGGGGGATCTGCCGAGGCGCCGGACGTCCGATTTCAAATTATACTCAATCGGATGAAATCTTCTCCGCTTGTGCAGGTGCCGCTATTTATCGTCGTTCAGCATTTCAAAAAATTGGATATTTTGATGAAAATCATTTTGCCTATTTAGAAGATATAGATATTGGATACCGGGCTAAAATATACGGATATAAAAATTTATACTGTTCCACTGCCTTAGTCTATCATGTAGGAAGCGGAACCAGCGGTTCAAAATACAATGCCTTCAAGGTACGTCTTTCTGCACGTAATAATATATATGTTAACTATAAAAATATGCCCATTTTACAACTAATTATTAACTTTATTCCTCTTTTAATCGGTTATTGTATCAAATACATATTTTTTGTAAAGATAGGTTGGGGCACAGAATATAAAGAAGGTTTAAAGGAAGGATTAAAAACAATAAAAAGCCAAAAAAAAGTTGAATTTCAATTAATTCATCTTTTCAACTATATTTCAATAGAATTCGAATTGATTTTCAACTTATTTACTTATTTAAAGGAATGGATAAAAAGAAAAATTTTCCATGCATAGTACTTTATGATCAACATTTCATACTAATATCATATTTATAATAGATTGATAATTATATATACGATATAAAATCGTCTAAGTAGACGTTACCCCATCTACTTAGACGGTATTTTTATGCTAGCATAATAAGATTTCCCATGCAAATCAGACAGCCCAGGTATATAATCCCACAATCTCTCCCTAGGTAGATATATTTGTTCAACAAATGAAATACTAATACAGATGATTTCGCATTTTGTACTCTCACAAATACTAAACTCTCCCGGATGAAAACATTTAACTCACTGTTTTTTCCTGTCCTCCCGCTCTGCAAACGCAAAGAAACGCTGTCCGATATAGTTAAACCCGACGAAAAGCACCATCCCTGCCAGCATCGACAGGTTCTCCTGCACTTTTAAGCTGCTGCCCTCCAGCAGGAAACGCACTGCCGGCCTTGCGATCCCATATGCCAGCAGATAGCAGACAACAATATTAATCGTAAATTTGATCACGACAGAAGCGCCCTTGCTCTGATTCTGAAAGGTAAAATGCTTATTCAAAAAGAAGCTCAGAATACTCCCACATACATAATTTGCTGCCGACGACACCCAGTAACTGCAGTGTAAAAGATTATACATCGCGAACATAATGGCTGACCCAAATAATGTATTCACCACTCCTACCATGATAAATTTCAGCAATGTCCGGTCTACAAGATTCGATAATTTCATTTTGCTGTCTCCTCTAAACACACGAAAAACTTGACTGCCCCTGCAGCCAAGTTTTTCTCATTCTTTTTTAAAAATGAAAAGTCTCTTTCAGAACTGCCCATTTCTGATCCTTATCGCTTAAGTTCAGCTTTGTACCGTCCTCCAGAGCATATCCTTCCGCCGATGCATTTCCCGGATACTCGCCGGTAAGCTTTGGCCAGGCAATGCCGATCTCCGGATCGTTCCAGGCAAGGCCGCCTTCATCTCCCGGATGATAAAAGTCCGTACACTTGTAGCAGAACTCTGCAATATCACTCAAAACCAGAAATCCGTGTGCGAATCCTTCCGGAATATAGAACTGCTTTTTATTTTCTTCTGTCAACTCGATGCCGAACCATTTCCCATAGGTCTCGCTGCCACTTCTTAAATCCACTGCTACGTCAAAGACGGCCCCCTTGATCACACGAACCAGTTTTCCCTGCGGAAATTCCTTCTGGAAATGAAGTCCGCGGAGCACTCCTTTGGTGGAACAGGACTGATTGTCCTGTACGAATACCATATCAAGTCCTGCCTCTTCCATGTCTCTCTGATTATAGGTTTCCATAAAATAACCTCTGGCATCTCCATGGACGGTCGGTTCGATCACACACAGTCCCTCAATGCCGCCGGCATTTTTTTCTACTTTGATCTGTCCCATTTTAATCTCTCCTCTGACCTCTTAAAATTCAATCTCTTTCAGATAACGGCTGAGAGCATCCTGCCAGGTGGGCAGCGGCTGAAAGCCATTTTTTACCAGCTTGCTCTTATCCAGGCGGCTGTTAAACGGTCTTGCGGCCTTTGACACCCCGTATTCCTCCGTTGTAACAGGAGCTACGCTTAAACGCTCTTCGCTGTATTCGCTGTGCCCAAGCTCTACGGCCTGGCGGAATATTTCCTTCGTAAAATCATACCAGCTGATATAGCCGCCCTCATTGGTTGCATGATAATAGCCGTATTTATCTGTTTCGATCATATCAACCAGCAGTCTTGCCAGGTCATAGGTATACGTCGGAGTCCCGATCTGGTCATTGACCACGGTCAGCTTGTCGTGGGTTTTCCCTACATTCAGCATGGTCTTGATAAAGTTCTTGCCGTTTTTGCCAAATACCCAGGCAATCCGGACGATGAAGTATTTCTCCAGCGTCTCCGAAACAGCCAGTTCTCCTTCCAACTTCGTCTGTCCATAGACATTTAAAGGCTTGTAATCCTTGCAGTCCGGATCCCAGGGTGTCTCTCCCTGACCGTCAAACACATAGTCCGTACTGATATAAACCATCTTGCAGTCCAGCTCCCTGCAGACATTCGCAATATACCGGGTGCCGTCCGCATTGATAGCGCGCACCTTATCCACTTTATCTTCATCCTCTGCCAGATCCACCGCTGTCCAGGCAGCACAGTGTACGACCACATCCGGATTAATCTCCCTGATCTTCTCACTTACCGCCTTCTCATCGGTGATATCCATCTGAATATAAGGCATTGTGGTCACGGCAGAACCGTCTGCCACTCCACTGTATTCCGGCGCGATATCACTCCCGATTCCTTCAAGCCCACGTCCTGCCAGCTCATTCATCGCATCATGGCCCAGCTGTCCTGCCACACCTGTCACTAAAACCTTCATCCGTTTCACGCTCCTTTATCGATTGCCATACATTTTTTCATAGTAGTTCTGATATTCTCCGGAAATGATGGTCTCCCACCATTCCTTGTTGTCCAGATACCACTGGATCGTCTTCTTGATTCCATCTTCAAACTTTGTCTCCGGCAGCCATCCCAGCTCGTTATGGATCTTGGTGGGATCGATGGCATAACGCATGTCGTGGCCTTTGCGGTCTGTCACATAAGTGATCAGGCTCTCCGGTTTGCCAAGCTCTTTACAAATAATCTTTACAATATCAATATTCTTCATCTCATTATGTCCGCCGATATTATAAACCTCTCCCACGCATCCTTTGTGAATGATCAGATCAATGGCCTTGCAGTGATCTTCTACGTACAGCCAGTCACGAACGTTCTCGCCTTTTCCGTATACCGGCAGCGGTTTATCATTCAGTGCGTTGGCGATCATCAGCGGGATCAGCTTCTCCGGGAAATGATAAGGTCCATAGTTGTTGGAACACCGGCTGATGGTCACAGGCAGCCCATAAGTCCTGTGGTATGCCAGCACCAGAAGATCCGCAGACGCCTTGGATGCGCTGTACGGACTGCTGGTATGGATCGGAGTTTCTTCGGTAAAGAACAGATCCGGCCGGTCTAATGGAAGATCTCCATATACCTCATCCGTGGAAACCTGATGATATCTCTGGATCCCGTATTTTCTGCAGGCATCCATCAGGACAGCCGTTCCTTTGATATTCGTATCCAGGAACACCTCCGGATTCTCGATGGAACGGTCTACATGGCTCTCTGCCGCAAAGTTTACCACCATATCCGGATGCTCTTCTTCAAATAATTTATAGACAGCCTCTCTGTCTGTGATGCTTTCCTTCACAAAACGGAAATTCGGATTATCCATTACAGGCGCCAGCGTGGACAGATTTCCCGCATAGGTCAGGCAGTCCAGACATACGATCCGGTAGTCCGGATACTTGTCCAGCATGTGAAATACAAAGTTACTTCCGATAAATCCGGCTCCGCCGGTTACAATGATTGTCATAAATTTTGTCTCCTTTTTCTTTATGTTATTAATACAGGTTTTCCTGGTATTTTCCATCTACGACGTCTTTCAGATACTGTCCGTACTGGTTTTTCTTCAGTACCTCATAGACTTCCATGATAGCGTCCTTGCTGATCCAGCCGTTCAGATAAGCAATCTCTTCCAGGCATGCGATCTTACGATGCTGATGGGTCTCCATGGTCTTTACAAAGTTTGTGGCGTCTACCAGGCTCTCATGGGTTCCCGTATCCAGCCAGGTAAATCCCTGGCCCAGCAGTTCTACGTTCAGCCGGTTCTTTTCCAGATAGATCCGGTTCAGATCGGTGATCTCCAGCTCGCCTCGTTTTCCCGGCTTCAGGCCTTTCGCATACTCTACTACATCGTTGTCATAGAAATAAAGGCCTGTAACGCAGTAATTGCTCTTTGGATGCTCCGGCTTTTCCTCGATGGACACGGCCTTGCCGTTATGGTCAAATTCTACGATACCGAAGCGCTCCGGGTCGTCCACATAATAACCGAATACCGTGGCGCCTTTTCCCTCCTCCGCATTCTTTACCGCCGATTTCAGACGTTTCTTTAATCCATGACCGGCGAAAATATTGTCTCCCAGTACCATGGCCACACAGTCATCTCCGATGAATTCCTCACCAATGATAAACGCCTGGGCCAGTCCGTCCGGACTTGGCTGTACCGCATAGGAAAGATCGACGCCAAACTGGTGCCCGTCCCCCAAAAGTTCCTGGAACCTTGGTGTATCCTGAGGGGTGGAGATAATGAGGATATCACGGATACCCGCATTCATCAGCACCGACATCGGATAATAGATCATAGGTTTGTCGTAAATAGGTAATAATTGTTTGGATGTTACCATGGTCAGAGGATATAGACGCGTTCCGGATCCTCCTGCTAAGATAATGCCTTTCATCGTATAGAAAGCCTCCTTTGTATTTGATACGATTAGTATGTACTATTTCAGTCTCGTCTATCAGTCTGAAAGCATTATAAAAGGTGACCCTAGGTCACCTTCAAGTGTTTTTTAACAATTTGTAACATTTTCAGCAGATTGCACAATTTTTTCTTTATGCCAACAGCTCAATCTAACCCTCCATATTTGCTATTTTATAGATAAGTTCTAAATTAGGAGCTACGGAAAACAAATCATTTTCCACTGCATTTCTTACTGAATCTGTGCTACGCTTCAAATATTGAGATGCACTTATACACTGAATTGGATGTTCTGTATCGTTTATATCCTTTTTTAAAAACACATATGTATGCTTCGGCAGACGCATATCTAAAATATCCATGTTATGTGTGGTAAAAAATAATTGTTCATTTTCTTTTATCGCGTCAATCATTATGCTTAAAAACGCCTTTTCCATATCGCTGTGAATATAGGAAAATTTCTCATCACAATAATAAAACCCACATTCTCCTTCTTGTATCGCTGCTATCATACCTGCAACATCTATACCTGCTCTCGTACCACTTGATAAAATATCATTGTGAATAACTTTCCCATCCTGCATAACCAGATTATATGCTTTACTTCTGATTACATATGTATTCTCTACGCCTTCAAGTTTATCAACCTTTTCTATAGCCGGATCCAGCGCCCTCAATGTATGATCCAGAATCAGCGGATACTGTGGGTTTTTGGGGCAGCGTAAAACTCCCTTTTCTGTCTCCAGAGGATAGGAAAACATCCAGCCAAGTCCCTCTATTTTTCCCAATTCTTCTCCATAATCTTTCTGATAAACACAGGGAATTTCATCAATCTTTTTTGCACAGGTTTCATAACTATCTGTTTTATTTATTTTAACACATCGTGTACACACCTCAACTCTTGACGATTCTTCCAGATTCTCAGATGGATGCGCAATAACATTCAGCCGATACATTCGATATGACTCTGTAACAAAATCCATTGAAATATTTGCCTGTTCTTTACTATTTTCAATCACATCGGTTAGTTTAGAAGCTTCTTTCTTGTCAATAAAATTAAAAATGCGCATCAACATTTTTCCGATAGTGGTTTTACCTGTTGCATTTGCTCCCATTAAAATATTAATTTTTTTATACCGAAAATTTTCTCTTCCCGCCAAAAACTCATTTTCAATATTAGAATCAACAATTCTTTTCGGATAGGACATGTTTAGTTTAAAATTACGAAAAGCGAAGAAATTATTCATTTCCAAATTCATTATAATCATAATCTTTTCTCCTTTTCCGTATTTCTTCGGATTTTGCGAAGTAATATCTATTTTCATAATACACCCTGTCCTCTTTTATTTCAATTCTTTTTTGAAGAATCTATAATAATATCTTATGTTGAACAGATATATATTATGCTATTTTTACTTCTGATTACATGCCAGAAACCCCCCTGCATCTTTTGTAATCCTCATCCCCTGATCCGTTTTCTTCTTTACATAACTAAAAAATTCACGATATCGTTCCGGAATATACTGTCCCTGATTCCCATGGCAGGACAAGATGTAAGAAATCAAGGGTTCCGGTTCCGGCACAATCAGACAGTCCTCATAGGTCCTCCATTCTATATCGGAAAAATAGGAACTAAGGATCTCCGTTCCATTTTCCCTGCCAAACTTCTCATACAGCTTATCTGCCGCCAGCACAATGTGTTCGTCAAACTCCTGCACCAGTTCACTGACTTCCTTCACGTGGTCATGTCCATAGGTACTGCACACCAGCCGTCCTTCCGGCTTTAACACTCTCTGGATCTCGGATAATGCTTTCTGCAGATCATCGCAATAAAACAGGACATGGTTTGCCACCACCAGATCGAACGTATTCTCCGGATAAGGAATCTGCTGGCAGTCCAGAACCTGAAAATCAAATCTGGCATCTTCCGTTCCCAGCGCACGTCTGGCATCCCTCAGCATCCCTTCTGAAACATCTGATAACGTAACCTGAATATCTGCCGGCAATCGCTTCTTATTCTGCAGCCAAAGAGTCCCATCCCCACATCCCACTTCCAATATCTTCATCCCCGAATGGATCTGACACTGTTCATAGATCCAAGGGAACCATCCCTTCGGATTCTGTGCATACAGGCTGTGAAGGCTGATCCTGGAGGAAATATTGGATGCGTTCTGATACTGGTTTTTCAGACTCTGTTCCATACCAGTCAGATGGATCAGATTCAGCATCCGGCTCCAGTCCACCGTATGCTCCTCCTGGATGGATTCTGTGGTATCCTTAATAGCCTGCTCTACCAACTGCATCTGTTCGATCCGGTCCTGTACCAGCTTCAGCTGGATTTTCAAAGAATCCAGCATAAAATGATAATCCGAGTCTGCTACCGTCATCTCCCGGATATCATCCAATGAAAATCCAAGATACTTCAACAGTAGAATCTGCTGGAGCCTTGCAAAATCCTCGTCCGTATAGAAACGCGCCCCCGCTTCACTAACAAGCGAGGGCTTTAAAATATTCTGTTTGTCATAGTAACGAATCGTCCGGAGCGTCACGCCCGCCATGCGGGCGAACTCACCAGAAGAATAATAGCCTGGTTTTTTCATATTTTTTACTATTGTAAACCTTCTAAAAATTCTATTGCTTCATGTACTGTAGTAAATGTCAGGCCAGACTGATACAGCCATTGATTCCTGAAATCTATATCGTCCGTTATCGGCAATCCTTCTAGATTATATAATACCCATTTCCCATTTTCCACGGCATTTATGTTTCTTTTCGTTACATCAGAACTGTCACCGTCTCCCCAATCGTACTCTTGCCATAGACCTGTTCACCCGATTTCTCCGAAAAATAATTACCTATACTACTTTTCCGCCTCATTCATAGTATACACCATTTGGATCTTTATTTACATTTTCCCTATTAAAAGTTCCATAGATTAATTTTACCAGACCCTTCTTTTGCATCATATGTATTCTGAAAACTCACAGTTCCCTTCTATCTACTATTCCCCAATAACAATTCCCAGTTTAATCTTCCGAAGAACACTTGTTATACAGTATGATAAGGTCCCCCACAAAATAAAGTTCATTGCAACAACCTTATAGGGCGCACCGTTTGGGAAAAAAGTAAAAGTAATATAGATTAAGGGGGAGTGAAAAAGATACATACCAAAACTATTTTTACTTATTAAATTCAATACTTTTACTGAACGGTCCGGCATCGCTAAATAAAACGAATAAATAACGATTACTGTTACTAAAATATCTGCTCTATTTAAAACAATTGTATCAATAACTGCAGTAAGCATAATTACTATAAAAAGCAAAATTTTACTCGCTGAACTGCTCCCCGTCTTTCTTCTACTCCTTGGCAAATTGGGAATAATCATACCAAATCCAAAACTCCATGCATATTGATAAACATAATTTAAATAAGGGAATCCCAAATCTGGAAGTGTCTTACTATACTTCGACACAAACAATAGCACAATTACTAATATATAGGAGGCTTTCTTATCTTTTGTTATATATTTCTTAAATGCACCGAATAAAATAAACAAGAAAAACAATGTCGGCAAATACCATAAATGTCCATTTTCTTGGTTCATTACCATTTTGTATACTGCTTGTAGAAAGTTAGAATTTTGATAACCCGCATAGTCTAATAACATCTTTATCGGTATCATCCAGAAAATACCTACAATAAAAAAGGGAATAATCAAACGCTTACATTTCTTTTTTATAAATGCAAAAAAAGACTGCTCCATATTTGCATACGAGAAAAGATATCCAGATAAAGAGAAGAATAACGGCATTTGAAACAAATTAATCACTTTTTTTATTTGATCAAAAACGAAACTTGTCTGTAATGTTTCATATAAATTCCACGATGATGAATATAAAATAATGCTATGTCCAAAAACAACAATAAGAATCGCAAGCGCCCGAATATTATTAATCCGGTACTCTATCTTTTTATCCTTCATATGTTTCTTGTATGATATTTACAAAACAAAAAAACATCATACTTCCTTCTTTCTTTTTGATATCGCAATTTAATACAATTCAAATATTGTGAACTCTTGTTTTTTCTGTTATCTACGATAAAACGATTTTTTTACTAATTCACACTTAACTTTTCATCGATCTCCTTTGATATAAATAAATATATAAATATATGAGTGCAGTAAGTATAAACCAAAACCATGTGGTCGCGAGACTAAACCATGTAGTAAAAAAGGATAGTCCTAAATAAAGAAGTATTTGCCCTAACAAAAGAAGCCATATTGGATTATTATTTTCATTCATTTTATAATAAATCCACTTACATACAAATCCAATTATTAATGCTAAAAACATCACCCCTAAAACCCCAAAATCATAATAGCTATCATAAAACATAGTATAAGTATTTAATTCACTTTTTGTTATATATATCGGAAAATTTACGAGTTCGGGAAAAACAAATTTTAATCCTGACAATGCAAACACTGGAAAAAGCATCTTTAATCCCCATGTATGATCTATATGATTTGAAACAAGGCAATTAAAATTCTCATAATTATTTACTATGTAAATATAAGGTTGACTTACAAAAATCGGTATTTGAGAATCTTTCATTTCAAACACCCCGCTTAAATATTCCACATCATGATTCCTAAAAACAGATAGAACAATATAGCCAGAAACTAGGGCTATTCCAATGCAGACAAACATTCTCCATCTGATATGTGGTGTTAAGAGAAAATATACAATTAGTGCAAAACCAACTTCAAAAACAAGCAGAAATCTGGAAACACATAATATAGGGATCGCAAATGCCCCTATATTGGATACTATAATAAGAAACACATTCTTTCTGCTTTCTGATGAAAAAAAGTATAATACAGACAATGCCGGGATAAAAATGCAACTGACAGTAAAGTAATGAACTCCAGAAACATGAAAATAAGAATAAGCATGTGCAAAATCTGCAAACAAAGGAATAAATCCAACAATATAATACTCTATCAAAAAGGCCGCTAAAGAAATCAAACACAATCCTATCATACAATGTTGAAGTGGAATTGCCACATTTTCATATCCAGATTTGCACTTAATTCTTATTTTCGAATCACATAAAGTATTTTTATAACGAAAAGCGAATGTAAATCCAATATATGCCACGCCAAAACTAAGCCAGGTAAGGATCTCCCATTCCTGCTGTAATCTGCTCAGCTGCAAACATGCCAATCCTTGCCCGCCAATCCATGACAAAGCATATATTCCTTGCGCATCCATCAAATTAGATGTTATATGGTATCTCCACATATATATTAAAACAGCTAAACTCAAAAGGACAATTCCTGTAAAATAATGAGAAAAAGTATAGTACATTCCAACAGATAGAATATATATTAAACTCCAAAAGAATAATTCCTTTTTTAATCCCATCTTCTGCCGCTCCTGTTATTTAAAAAGTTTATACATAATCTTGATAAATACAACAAAATATAACTCGAACAAAATTACAATAAAAAATGTCTCTAAATCAAACTTATGGGTCACTGTCCGAATAATCAATGTTCCCTTCTGCTGTTCCCCGTCAACAGTATAAGCCATATCTTTTCCGCTATTTTCCAAATAGAATCCAATCCCATTTCCTTCAGTTCCTTCTACTTGAAAAATAATCTGATATTCCCGTCCATTACAATTTTCTATAGTCTCGAAATCCAAATTTAAAAATTTATTGTTCTCTGCATATATACCATTCACATTTCCTTTGCGAAGTATCTGTCCTGTTTTCTTCTCTTTAAGTAAATATACTATTTCACTATCTGACGTTTCTCCTACAGTAACACATTTAATTCTTAACCCATCTAAAGTATTTTCCTTCATAGTAAATGTCTGCTCCAGCTGTGTATCTAGCAAAATTCCTGTATTTAGATATTCACTATTGTCTACTTGCTCGTTATAAATGGGATGCAATTTGTCAATATGAGAATATACAAACGCAAAAGTCATAAAAAGAACAAATAAAACAGCATACTTTATAGTTTTCTTCATGTTATTCATATCTCCTCTTTTACGATCGACTATACTCTTCACCTATTGTTCTGGAATCGCCAAACCGCTTCACCACTCCATGGTCAAGCCATACCACTTTATTACAAAGTTTCATTACCTGTTCTATCGAATGCGACACAAACAACAATGTTGTCCCATGATCTAACATAGTCTTGATGCGCATTTCGCACTTCTCCTGAAAATGAAAATCTCCAACAGAGAGCACTTCATCTACTATTAGGATATCAGGAATACCTATTGTCGCAATTGCAAACGCAAGCCGCGAAACCATTCCCGACGAAAAATTTTTTACAGGTACATTCATAAAATCTTGTAATTCCGAAAACGAGACTATATCATCATAGTATTCCTCCATCTCTTTCCTAGAATATCCAAGCAATGCACCATTCAGGAAAACATTTTCCGCTGCAGTCAAATCCATATCAAATCCTGCTCCCAACTCAATTAACGGTGCTATATTTCCCTCTATTAATACGGTTCCTTTCGTCGGTTTTAAAACCCCCGCTATCGTTTTAAGCATCGTACTCTTACCACTTCCGTTTAAACCGATTAAACCAAGCGCATCTCCTCTTTTCACTTCAAAAGAGACATCTTTTAAAGCCCAAAATTCATCATAAGATATTTGTTTCTTTAAAGTTTTTATTACATATTCTTTGAAATTATCCACTCGTTCAGACGCAAGATTAAATTTCATATACACGTGATCTACTTTAATAATTGTTTCCTGCCCCATAAATTTCTCCTAAATATTCAGTATAAATTCATCCTGCATTTTATAAAAAACCCTCAATCCTATAAGCAACATAACTGCAGCCTCCGCAACGCCGAGAAGGATTGAGCTAAAATCAGGTATATTTCCATACATCATTACTTCTCTAAACATAAGTACATAATTTGTTATAGGATTAAGCATAACAATCATTCTGACTTTTGCAGGCAAAAATGTAATAGTATAAATTACCGGCGTAAGATATAACAAAGCAGTTGTAAAAACCGAATATAAATGCATTATATCTCGAAATTTTACAACCAATGCCGCCAAAAGCAAACTAACACCTAATGAAAAAACAATCAGAAGCAGTAGCGGAAAAACAAACAACACTACCGTCCAATAAAGTGGAATACGCATTACCAACATCAATAAAATAAGAGCAAGAAATGAAGCGGACAAGTTAACTACACTCGACAAAATTCTTGACAAAACAAAAAGATATTTAGGTACATAAATTTTTTTAATCAATGATGCATTGCCAAGGATCGAAGACATAGCATTTGATGTTGATTCATTATAAAAGTTAAATATCAATTGTCCACTTAATAAATATATTGGGTAATATTCAATATCAAACTTAAAAAGATTTGAAAACACTATCGTCAGAACAATCATCATCAGCAACGGATTAAGAAGTGTCCATAATACCCCTAATACTGACTTCCTGTACTTTATTTTTATATCTCTTGCAACTAATTCTTCCAATAATGGTTGAAATTTCTTGAAATTTTGTAAATATCTTATCACGTTATTTCCTCCACTTTTTATACCACTTTACACATGTGTAAAAATTAAAACTGATTTTCCTTCAACCTTTACTTTTCCGCTCCCCGCTGGTATAAAAAAAGTATCCCCTTTTTTATATGATAAATGAATCCTATCCTCACTACTTTTTATCTCCCCTTCTCCTTCCAAGACCGTTATTGCTGCAAAAGAAGATGCATCTATCACAATCAACATACTCTCCCACACTTCATATTTTGTACATTCAAAATACTTGCATTTCCCAAGTGTCTGAATTGTATACCCATCATGAATTTCTGGTTTTTCCACCGTTGTATTTCCTAAAAGATCCATTTCGCTACAATCCAAGACGTCCAGTGCCTTATCAATATGAAGTTCTCTAAGATTTCCATATTTATCGGTTCGTCCATAATCATATAGACGATATGTGGAATTAGAACTTTGCTGAATTTCACAAACCATCACACCTGCCCCTATTGCATGTACCGTGCCTGCCTTAACAAAATAAACATCTCCTTTATGGACCGGCACTTCATTTAACAATTCTGTCAAAGTATTAGTACCGATACATTGCCGCACTTCTTCCGGTGTAACATTCCTTTTAAACCCATAATAAATACTGGCGCCTTCCTCACAATCCATAATATACCACATTTCATTCTTGCCATATTCATGTTCATGAGACAAGGCATATTCATCGTCCGGGTGCACCTGCACTGACAGACTTCTTTTCGCATCAATAAATTTAATCAATATAGGAAAAGAAGTCAACGACTTGCATTTCCATCCTAATGCATCATAGCTGATATCTTTTAAATAATCTGAAAAAAGCTTCCCACTAAATTTTCCGCTAGCAACAACACTTTCCCCATCTGGATGAGCCGATAATTCCCAGCTTTCAGCAATTATATCATAATCACAATGCTTTTCAAATTGATCTCTCAATTTTGTTCCTCCCCAAAGATAATCTTTAAAGGAAGGTAGAAGTTTAACAATTTCCCAAGCTGTTACTTTCGAGTCTTTCTTAGATGGAAAACTGATCATATCTGACTCTTCTACATTTTCTCCAATAGCAATTTCTATAATAACAAGTTCTTCTTCTCCTCGATTGGCAACTTGATGCAATGTTCCCATCGGAACCTCAATATTACTCCCCTTGGTATATTCTTTCGTCACCCCATTCAAACTGATCAGCGCGCTTCCAGACACTATAGACCAGTGCTCACTTCTGTGACAATGCTTATGGAGTGACAATGCCTTCCCAGCATATATTGTAACTTTTTTTACTCTATAATGAATAGCTTCTTTCAGAATCTCATAGGTCCCCCAAGCTCTGTATCTAAGAACATTGTCCTCAAAAAATTTTTTATATTCGTTGCGATATTTTCTCGCAATTCCCTTTATCTGAAATGCAGATCCTTTGCGAGAAACATAAACAGCATCTTCTGTATTAACAATCACTGCATCATCTATATCATTTACAACAACTAATTGATCATCGCTGCGATTAATTATCATTGTATTATCACAATTATTTTTAATTACATTTTCATATGCCGCTTCATTTACATATCCAGACAACGATTCTAATTCGCTGACGTCAAGCCATTCATATGTGGATTTTACTACTTTGAAATTATGACTTTTTTCGACCAAAACAGGTTCTAAATTGCCTTCCGGGATCTTCTTCATTTCTTTTTCCGGAAGCACAATCTCATATCCACGTCTTGATATAACACGCATTACGTTCATACAGGCATCATACATTTCTGGCGCATATAATCTTATTTCGTTCAGAAAATCCCCTGCATAAAACATATATAAACCACTGTTCCACAAGTATTGCCCAGATTGAATATATTCTTCTGCTTCTATTACACTGGGTTTTTCATGAAACTTAATCACACAATCTTCTTCGTATTGAATATAACCATATCCTGTATGCGCAGAACAGGCCTTTGTTCCAAATAAAACGAGGGAACCACTTCTTATAAGCTCTTTTCCCTTAATTATACTTTGCTGATATCCTTCTCCGGAGATCAAATGATCCGCTGCAACTACTAAAAGTGTCTCTGAAGGATTGCACAACATAGCTGCACAAATGATGGCAGGTGCAGTTTTTCTTGCTTCTTCCTCATATATACACCGATACTTTAACCCTTGAAAAACCCGCATCTGGCTTTCAACTATAAAATTATATTTTTTATTTGTAACAATCAAGAATTCATCACAAAAAGGCATGTTACGCACAATTGTTTCTTGAAGAAGTGAATGATTGCTTTTTATATTTATAAACTGTTTTGGATAATTCTCCCTTGATAATGGCCACAGACGATTTCCACTTCCTCCAGCCAAAATAATACATTTCATACTCTATTCTCCTTCTAAAACAGTTTACATTATACGCAAGAGCCATACAAAAATCAACCTTAAACTTGTTACTTTTGTTCTAAGCTTTTGATATCTTACTGCCTGTTCATTATCATATCATTGCAAAATTGCTATCTAAATTATTATCACGCAAAAACTCTATATATTTTCTATACATTCTTTTTTCGCATTTCCTATTCTCCGTGTAATCGCAAAATGGAACTAATTCTTCCAAAGATTGACTCTCTAATACCTTTTTATAAGAAACATATGGTAAATGTAATGCTTTCACAAGTTCCTTTGTCCTCATATCATGCACTACCCACAAAGACGGAATTCCCGCATGAAATGCAGCCATATTGCCATGGAATCTGCTCCCCACAGAAAAAGTAAACGCTTCACTTTCTAAATATTCTTCCCATACTTTATAATCTAAAAAGAATTTTATTCTTTCAGGCCATATATTTATTGCTTGTCCAACAGTAACATGGTTTTTTGGGCACAATTTATTTAGAACAGGCGTTATTGTCGTTTCTGACAGCATCTGCATAATATATGTACCATCAATATTCATTCCCCATTTAAGCATCTTAGCTTCATAATCTGATAACTGCCATGCCTCTTGATTTCTGGTTATATTGAAAGTTACTTTTTGTAAAGATGGTATTGTCGATATTTCTCTGCCAATGATATCTGGTTTATTAATTTTAAAATAAAATGACGGGCAGCCAATAACCTCTACATTTTTTACTCCAATTTTGTTTAAACATTCTGCCGTAAATTCTCCTCTTACTCCTATTGATTTACTTCTCTCTGCCGCCAACTGAAAAAGATATATCGTTTCTTTTTCTAATGCATTGATAAGTTTATCGGGCGTCTCGCAATCAATAGATGCTTGCGCTCCTAATCCGATCAGAGTAATAGGGCAGTCTGTCGAATTAAATATATGTATCAATTCTCCTATCCGCTTATGCTTCCCGGGAATAAAAAAGTTCGCACATGGTATTACCGCTTGAGTACACTTACAACTTTGTTGTCCATTGATTTCATTCCAATAAATTTCCTCAAACCCTCGCAACTGTTTGGCAACCATAGTCGCAAACAAAAGGTTCCCCGTATTTAAATCAAGAAGATCAAAGCTATCCTTCAGATAATTATTTTCGTTATTTGCTTGTTTACGTTCTATTGGTTGCAGTATATACTTCATGATCAAACTTCCTCTCGCTTTGTAAAAACTCTCTCTATTACTTTTCTAAAATCCGATTCTTTTGCATCTTCTTCCGATAGATATTAATATATTTCTTTGCAATATTATCAATCTTATAAGACTGGCTCTTTTCTATTGCCAATAATTTCATGCATCGATACATTTTTGAATCCTGAGCCATTCTAACCATTAATTCCGCAACTCTATACACCGGCACATGACCATTCTCAAGCTCGAAAATCATACCACAATAATCCTCTTTTACTCTTAACATCGATTTAATATCTCCGATATCTGTTGCAATAATGGGAACGCCCGAAAACATTGCTTCAATTAAAGTTAATGGTGCACTTTCGCCCGGAAAATAGGATGTTAATAATGCCACATCAGCCATGGCATAAAAATCACAAGGATTTTTTTTGTGTCCTACTAAATGAACATAATCTTGGTGTTCTGTAATCTTTAATTGATCATACACTTCTCCACTTCCAACAATCACAAGCTGTAAATCCTTGTTTGACATTTCCCGTGCTATTTCTAATGCCTCAATAGCTTCTTTCCATCCCTTTTCCGGTATCGCCCTGCTGACAAGGCAATATACAAAAGCGTCCTCTTCTATCCCCAATTCTTTTCGCTCAACAGGAACTATTTGCGGTGGTTGCATTCCATTAGGAATTTTATATATATATCCAGGATAGTAATAACCCGTTTGTTTAAATGGTTCAACATTCTTATCCGCAACATATGTCCAAGCATCAACATATTCACTTATACCAGAAAACATGTCTTCTATTTCCTTCACATTTCCCACATTAAGCGCTTCGTCCAACATTCCGTGTGATGTTGCTATATGGTTGACATAATTATTAAAACTTACATCCATAGACATTATATAGGCCATTAAACTATTTGTAAAAACATGATGAGAATTGATCACATTAATATCACTGGTATCTACTAAAGAACACAGTAAAACTTTATTTTCTGTATAAACTACAGGTATATCATTCCGCAACATATCCCTTACTTCACTAAACGACTCTGTCTTCTCGACATGAACCAATACAGAATGGCCCTGGTTCTTAAGTTCATTTGCAAGCCGCAAAGGCATTATTTCTCCGCCTCCCCAGCCAAATGAGTAAAAAGAAATCATGATTTTCCATTTTACCTTGTCTAGCGGTATACTATCTTTAGATAAATCTCTGCTATTATAATAAATCCGTTTTTTTATTTCCTCGCGCTCTTGCATTTGAAATTTATTGAGTTCCACATAATTTATTGAAGATTCCACCCCCGGCACAATTACTATATTCCCACCTGTCACGGTTTTTAAAACATAGTCAGTAAACTGATAATTATCTTCAAAGCTAATCTTATCCTCGGCACTCCGCAAAATACAATGCTGCAAATCTATTTCTATTTGCATAATATCGCTGTTTTTAAAATACTTATCAGCAGCAACAATTTCTGTTCCTAATACATTTTTATCCTGTATTAATAACAACACCGTTTCATCAGAAAAATAGCACTTATATTGTTCAAATATTCTTTTATCTTTTACATAGACGTTTAATTCTCTTTTATCTTCTCGTAAACGAACAATGTCCCAAAAACGTTTGCGTACAATGATTGAACTAATATCCCCTTTCTGTCTTTTATCTAAATATTCTTCTAATTTAAAACCAGATTTATGTGTTTCCAAAAAAATCAAAATTGGATACTGCTCGAAATCAAAAAGTAACTTAATAAAATAATTGCAAAAGCATTCTTCCCCAGAAAAGCAAGGGAATGGCATTCTATCCTCATTTATTCCGTGGGATATATAATGATACGCACAAAATATACCATTTTTACGCAGATATCGTTTAAATTTAATATCTTTGTATAAAAAGCGACCAACATCAGGATATTGGCGAATATACCAGTCTTCAGAAAAAAAACCCGACTCTTTCAAGACAAATGCTGCTTCTACTTCTTTTTTCCTATTTGGCTTATATTTCCTAGTTCGTACTTTTAACCACTTTTTATATATCTCGCGAGTATCTGCAGGAACTCTTCCCTCAAATCGTCCATGTCGCACATAATGCTCTATCGGCGATAATTTTCCCTGCAAATCTTCCCAATTTAAATCAGGAGCATTTTTGACATAATACTCCTGATCGAACATCCCGCTCCTTTTTAGTAATCGAATCATCCTTTTTTCGTTTATTTTTTTTGTGATTCTATAGATTTTTCCCATATTTTACTTCCTCAAACAGTCCACGCAAACTATTGTGACAAAAAGGCACTTTCTATTTCTTTTAATCCATTTTCCGCTTTTTCATGATTATCCGCAACTGTTCCTATATAGTATTTAATCTTAGGTTCTGTACCTGATGGTCTGACACAACACCAAGCGCCATTTGATAATTCAAAATATAATACATTTGAAACAGGAAGTCCTGCATCTATACAATCTCCACTCTTTATGTTACATATCTTTCCCTTCTTATAATCTCGAATTTTCTCGACAGCAAAAGATCCAATAAATTTTGGTGGATCGTTGCGAAGCTTCATCATCAAACTATCTATCTCTTTTTTACCCTCAAGTCCCTTCAATGTTTTCGTAACTAGTTCTTCCTTAAAATAACCATATTTTTTATACATAACTTCTAATTGTTCACACAAAGTTAAGCCTTTCTGCATATAGTAAACAGCCGCCTCTGCAACCATCATAACAGCCGCAACCGCATCTTTATCTCTGGCATATGTTCCAACAAGACATCCATAGCTTTCTTCCAGGCCAAACATATATTGATAACTATGATCTTCTTCAAATTTTTTAATCTGTTCACCAATATACTTAAAACCAGTCAAAGTTTCAATAAACTTTACGTTATATTCTTTTGCCATAACTTTTGCCATATCTGTAGTAACAATAGTTGAAACCAATGCCCCATTATCTGGCAATAATCCCCTCTCTTTTCTCTGACTAAGAATATACTCACCTATAATCATACCAGACATATTTCCTGTAAGAGGAGTATATTCCCCCTCTGCATTCTTAACATATATGCCCAGTCTGTCTGCATCAGGATCCGTTGCCATTACTATATCCGCCTTCTTTTGCTTTGCATATTTTATTGCAAGTTCAAATGCCTTAGGGTCCTCAGGATTAGGATACGACACCGTTGGGAAATCACCATCTGGCAACTCTTGCTCTGGAACGACAAAGACATTTTTAAATCCTATTTCCTTTAGAATACGTCTTACAGGAAAATTTCCCGCTCCATGAAGAGGTGTGTAGACGATTTTTATGTCGCCTCCGTGCTTTCTTACAAGATCTCTGTTAAATCCACATTCTTTCACAGCATTAATGTATGCTGTGTCTATCTTATCTGAAATAGTATGATATAGTCCTGACGAAATTGCTCTTTCTTTATCAATCGTCTTCACCTTACTAAAATCAAGGATTGCATTTACTTCCGTTATAATCTCCCTATCTAATGGAGGGGTAATCTGACCGCCATCTTTCCAGTACACTTTATATCCATTATATTCCGAGGGATTATGGCTTGCAGTAATGACTATTCCAGCAATACACTTGAGATAACGTACTGCAAAAGATAATTCAGGTGTTGGACGCAACGATGCAAACCGGTAGGTTTCTATACCGTTTGCATTCAAACACAAAGCTGCCTCCTCCGCAAACTCCGGTGACATATGCCTCGAATCATATGCAATAGCCACTTTTTTATTCCCATCAGATTTCAAAATATAATTTGCAAGTCCTTGTGTTGCTTTTCGAACAGTATATATATTCATTCTATTACTTCCGGCTCCAAGGACACCTCTTAATCCACCTGTACCAAATTCCAATTCTTTATAAAACCGATCTTCTATTTCTTTTTCATTGCCCTGAATATTTTGCAGTTCCTTTTTTGTCTTTTCGTCAAAATACTCATTTTTACACCAAAAATTATATTTTCCCATCCAGTCCATATTTTCCTACTCCTATAGCAATTCATCTCGGTTATTTTTCTGCAGATACTCAACGATTTTTTTTACATCTTGAGCTCTTTTTTTACTGCTTATCAACAAAGCATCCTCCGTTTCAACCACTATCAGATCATCTATTCCTATCATCGCCGTAATCTTTCCTGTCGACGAATATAAAACCGAATTACTGCTGTCAATAGAAATATGATCCCCCAAAAAAATATTTCCCTGTGAGTCTTTTTCGTGAATCGCTTCCAGCATATCCCAACTACCCACGTCATTCCACCCAAAATCACCAGGCATGCATCTAACTCTTTTTGATTTTTCCATGACTCCATAATCAATAGATACCTTAGGAATAGTGGGATAAATCTTACGAATTACTTCTACTTCCGTTTCCGTATTCAACGATTTTCCTATCTTGCTAATACACGTAAATACGTCCGGAATGTATTTTTTTATTTCCTCGAGTACTGTTGCAGACCTCCACACAAACATCCCACTGTTCCACAAAAATCTGCCATCATTCAGATACTTTTCTGCCGTCTGTGTATCCGGCTTTTCAACAAACTTTACCACTTTATGCGAGTTATACGCATCATTTTCATATTGAATATAACCATATCCTGTAGCAGCAAAGGAAGGCGTGATTCCAATCGTAAGTAAACAATCTCTATTCTTTACTTCTTCTATTCCCAATGAAAGAACCTTGACAAATTTACTTTCATCTTTAATATAATGATCCGAAGGGAAAACACACATAATTCCTCCCCCACATTTTTTTTCCAATACTTCTGCCGCATATCCTATACACGCAGACGTGTTTCTTGCTGCCGGTTCACTCAATATATTTTCAGGCTTAAGCCGCCCTTCAACTGCCTTCCTCATATCTTCTGCCTGTATATCATTTGTTACAATATAAATGTCATCATAATCTATCAACTGATGAATCCTATCTATTGTTTCATTTATCATCAAATCATTTCCTGATAAATTTAAAAGTTGTTTTGGTCTTTTCTGTCGGCTAAGAGGCCAAAATCTTGTCCCTCCACCACCTGCCATAATTACTCCGTAAACTTTCATGGGCATCTCCTTTACCATCGAAATGTAACATTTTTCTTAAATTTAAAAATAATCTTAAGAGAATCTTTACAGCCACACATTTTGTAAAAATTGTTTTCCCGTTTTCCCTGTCTGTATAAAATTAATAACTGTTTCAAATAAAGAAGTTTAGATATATTCTTAAATATAAAAAGAAGTTTATTTCTATATACGTGATATGTGAAAAATGGTGACCATTCCTTACTGCTTCCTGTATGAATATGACGCACGATTGATGTAGGACAATATAAGATGTGCCTGCCGGATCTTTTCAGACGATAAGAAAGATCTGTGTCTTCATAATACATAAAGAAACGTGAATCGAACATTCCGACCTCATAAAAGTCATCTCTACGCATTATTACAGATGCCCCACACGCATTATTAATCTCATAAGTATGATTATATTTTTCACAATCAATTTCCCCTGAACCTATATCAAAGCCATCAAAAGCCTCATTAATCCCTGACCCCGCATTTTGAATCAACGATATCTTCTGTTCTTTTATTTCTTCAGGTTTTAAACTTAACTTCTTAACCTTTCCATCAACTACATATTCAATACCAAAATCCTGTTCTTCATTCCATATCGGGATACAAATCTGCGAGGATTTTGTAATTTCAAAGGCATCCCCTTTATTGACAATATTTTTACAATATTTTGTTTCTATATCATAATCCTGTCCATTAAGTTTTACTGTCTTCTTGATCTCACCGCTTATTGTATCAGATAAATCTAATTTAATAAAATCATAGAAAAACATTAATTTAGAATTTACCATAGCGACATCTTCTTTTTCGCGAATAGCATAATATAATTCTGCAAGCCAGTTAACATCTACAACCGTATCGTTATTTAACAATACAAGGTATTCTCCCTTTGCTGCCTTTGCTCCCCGATTGTTTCCCCCTGCAAATCCTAAATTATCATGACTTCTAATAATGTTAATATCAAATGGCATATTTTTCGCTATATTTTTGAGATGATTTACCGAATCATCTGTAGAATTGTTATCTACATAAATAACCTCAAACACAAAATCTTTGTGCGCAACTTTACTTAACGATTGAAATAAATCATCCAAATATCTTTCCCCATTATAATTAACAATAATTATAGAAATATCATATTTGTAACATTCTAAACGTTTCCCTATTTCTTTCGTAAAATTTTTCAATTGAGTATTCATTCGCCCGTACAGCTGACTTTTCAGCCATTTCCTTTCTTAAATTATCGTTCTCAATTAACCGTCTTGTTTTTTCTACGCATTCCTCTTCCGTATTCCATGTATATCCTGTAACACCATCTAGTACAGTTTCCCTCTGCCCCCCCTTATTAATAACCACTGGCACAGCTCCATTACTCATAGCTTCAATCGTTGTGATTCCAAAATGCTCCATTTTTTCCGGTTCTTCTTTCTCATTGACACCATAACCTGTGGCATGCCAGAAAATTTTAGCTCTTTTATAAAGATCCATAAGTTCTTCATAAGGACAGTTCTCATGTATAAAAACATTATCTGTCATAGACGCCAACTTTTTAATTCTTTCCAGATATGCCCGATCTTTGGGTTCGTCAAAAACAGCCCCTACCAAATGATATTGATAGTTTTTAAATATCTCCTGATTTTTTACAAAAAAACGTACCATCTCAAGCTGTTTTTTACTATGAGATGCGACAAAAAAACGACCACAACTTATTATTATGTTTTCTTTTTTGTCTTCCTGGTATTTCCCGGCTATCTCTTTTTCAAAAAAGACCGGCGGATAAATCACATAATTAGGCACTTTCGTTCCCCAATACTTTTCTGTCCATCCCTTTGTAAACTCTGAATTTGATAAAAAGCAATCATAACTATGATAAAAATCATTATCATGCTTTCTTTCAATAAAAGCAGCCTTTTGCTTCCACCACTTTCTTGGTACAAATGGCGGACGAGGGAACATACATTCATAAATATTAATCTTAGCTTTCCCCTTATGCTTACTCATAAACATAAAATTAATAAAGACATCATATTCGGCAGTGACATCCTCCACTTTTTTCCTATGTTGCAAAACTTCAATCAAATTCTGCGGATTTTTTAAATCCAATTTACGAATCTTCGTCTTTTTTAATTCTAACCCAAACTGTCGATTAATATCCTCAATTGTCACAAAGGAGTCTGCAAAAACATCAACATCATTATAATTAAACACAACAATATCTATGTCAACTTTATAATCATAATATTCCTCCATAAATTGACAAAGATATCCCATATGCTTTTCACCACCACCCAGAGTAGCAATATATGGATTTAATACCATTACTTTATTTACCTTGACCACTTTTTTTCTCCTCTTCAATATAGATTATAACTTGCTTGTATTTTAGCATGCAGTCCTGTCTTTTTCAATATTTTATGACTTTCTGCACTAGAATTAAAATTTTGAACTAAGAAAGGATAACTGTTCCCATTCCGGTATTGGTGCGGATAATCTTCATTTTGATACGTTGAATCAGTATGTCAAATCCCCATTTGCCAACAGCGGGTAATCCACAACCCAAAATAATATAAATAATGCCAATATTATAAGAATGTGGAAAAACTTTTATGATGTCTATGTTAGACTCTCCTAAAAAGTAAACGTCAAATCCTCCGCCTTTCGCTAAATTTATATTTAGTCCATACTTGAGAAAAACAATAGATTTTTTCAAGGAGGAACTCATACTATGGATCAG
>QWCV01002081.1_pt1 | contig 32956 bp, 15 predicted proteins | sample 1972621 | NCBI WGS metagenome assembly QWCV01 (sample SAMN09866699, study PRJNA288562) | Human gut metagenome isolate pre2_stool, whole genome shotgun sequencing... | isolation source: gut | host: Homo sapiens | place: USA: California | reverse complement strand
TTTATCTGTATCAACAATTCCTTTATTATCTGTAACTACTGTAATGCGTGATCCTTCTGCCGCGGATCCGATATGGGTGTCTCCCGCCTTGTAGTCTTCTGCCTTTGTTCCTGCATTCTCATGGGCGTAATAGATTTTTCCCGCGCCGCTGTAATTTTCAATTACAAGCTGTCCCGCATCTTTTTGATAAATTGCACCGCCTTTTGCATCACCGGCAAACCTGGTTACACGGCTGCCCTGTCCCGCATTCAGCGTGTTCCATTCACCACCTTCTGAAAGAAAAAGATTCACCTTTCCTTTTGTATCTGCCTGTGTTCCGCCGACCCATTTCGATCCGGCAGTAAGACCAACATAAGCTTCTGACCCAGCATCCATGCGAATCGTCCCCTGCAAATCTGCTTTTGATGTCCCGATTGCGCTTCCGTCCTGATTCACATTGATAAATGTCCGGAATCCTTTCGCGGCGCTGATAAGATACCGTTCTTTCTGATTCTCTTTGACTTTGAGCGTACCGCCGCCAATACGAAGAACATTCTTCTCTGTTTTGCCGCCCCAAAGCGATTCGTCCGTTTTAATCAGGTCAGAAAGTGACCCATTCTTTGAATCATCAATATCCGCTGAAGTAATAGAAATAGTATTATTGCTTCCAATCATATATATGCCATAAGTTTTTGACTGATCGCCCCGATTCCATTGCATAAGGCTAATTGCGCCCGGCTTGATTGTGAATCTTCCATTAATCGCTAAATCAGAACAGTCCATAGACGAAATGCCTGTCGTTTTGATAGAACCGCCGCGCAATTCTTCAATCACTACATCAGCATTGATCGTCGTCTTCACCAGGTCTTCACTTACTTTTTTATTAAATCTCTGGCTAAAATTGCCCACTGCGATACCATGTGCAGCAGTATACTTGCTGCCGCTGTCTCCTGAGGGAGACCACAGCGTTTTCGCCTTGATGGTAATCGTACCGTTTTTCCCCGGATTGGTTTTATTGCTGTCAACCACGATAGTTGTCTTATTATTCGCCTTGATCCCGTATGCTGAATAATCAGCCCCCAAATCGGCAACTTTCGTCAAATCGAGCGTCAGGTCATGACCCGCCATATCAATATTAATCGTCTTAATTGAGGCCTTATCATGCGTATATCCTAAAATACCTGCTGCGACGGATTTGAATCTTTCTTTAGGCATGTTATTTTTATTAACGACCTGTGCCAGACGGTCTGCAGTAAATACTTCACTTTCACTGATCGGATTTGTAGACTGATCTGCCATCACCTGGCATGTACCCGTCAGCAGCGCAATTGTAACACCGGCAGCCAGCCGCCTCATCTGTAATTTACTTACCTTATTCCGTTTCATAATTCCTCCCGATTTTGCAAACATAAACTCTCTGCCGGATACTCGATTAGCACCCCAGCCTTGCCCGACAGCAGGCAATTCATCCTCTTCTAAAACATACCCATCCGGATCTGAACCGCTTGCCGCGGTCATGAAACCCGTGTCACATGAACTGGATTCACTCCAAAAAGTATTTCAAATTATCCATACTCGGCACTCCCTTTCATCCACTCCATTAAACGCAACAAAAAAACGAGACAATAAAAAGATGCACAGATTTCATAATTCTAAATCTGAACCGGATTTCCCATATCCGGCTTTCTTATGCATCTAGCCTTATGCCTCGCAAGTCATTAGAAAATCAGAAAACAAAGTGGCACCCTGACTTAGTTCCTCATTCTGTCATATCTCTGTGAAAGACTTACTATGACACAATTCCCCATACAGTTGCGGGCCAGTTCCGGAGTCTCACCGGATTCCCCACATGAGCTCTTCAGCTTTTGTCCTCATAATAGTATTAAATTATTGGATAATCATTATTTATTAAGAAATAGCTATTTACATCTCATAATTCCAAATGATCATCCAATCTCATCGTGTAAATTATACTATATTACTTTTCACATATCAACAATAAATGATATTCCAATTGGTAATTTTAATTATTTTTTATAAATCCTTTTCAAATACAATGTTAACTTGCTCTGTTTCGCATACTTATCTAATTATCTCCCAAGTATAAAGGACTGCCGTCCTGTCCCCAGGAAAGCAGTCCTTTATTTTTTCTTTTTATTATTCAGTTCTCATGACAAAATCTTGTTTCATTCCCCTTTTGGAAGTTGACATCATGCTCAGAAGCTGAAGCGAATTCCTGCATTGATTCTCCAGTCTACCTTGTAATCTCCGCCAAAGCTCTTGGTGAAATCTGCATAAATCATGCTTCTCGGGCTCAAATAGTAGTTGCCGCCCAGTGCAATTTCCACCCAGGTATCCTTAAGGCTGAACGAGGAGCGCTTGCCTGTCTTTCCGGGTTCAGTGAACAGGATATGGCCGTCTCCGTCAAATTCGTGGAACAGATTTGCCTTAGCATAGAAATTGCCTTTGTTACTTTCTACTCCGGCAACTACACCCAGGCGTCCGACTAAACTGTTGACTGATGACTGGCTGACACGCATGCTTTCACCGGTAGGCGCCGCTGCATCAAAGCTGTCCGATGACAGACGGCTCCATGTCAGTTCCGCCTGCGGCGTTACAAAGCCTTTGCCCATACGAATCTTTTTGCCATACTCAGCACTGATGCCATATCCGTATGTATCATACTTGCCTTCTACATAATTCCTGAGCGCCGGTGCGCTGTATTTGTTGTAGGCAGTGAACTTATTGGAAAGTTTTCCTGCTTTCGCAATGACATCCACATACTGTCCATCTTCCGACACTCGGGTTGCATAGGCCGCCAATGTGTACAGTTTCGGATCGCCTTTTCCACCATATCTGTATGTTGCGCTGCCGTCAGTGTATCCGAAAGCGCCGCCTACATGCCAGCCTGATGCCAGACGTTTATCCATACCCACCTGGGCCGCCCAGTAGCTGTCCTTCATATACGCATTGTTGGCGTCATAACTGATCCGGCCGCCGTAGGCTCTTGCCCACAAACCGCTTTCCGCACCGATTCTGAGATCTCCCATGCGCTTATACATATCATTCATGTCATTCCGCCATACAAGGATAGAGGAGGTCAGAGCGCTTCTGGTACTGCTCATGATAGAAGTTTCGTAATCCCCGGTTTCAATTTCCGGCTTATCCGGCTTGGCAGGTGTGTAATCAAAGTATCCCTGTCCATCTCCCTTAAAGCTCAATGATTCTGTTCTCAGACCGGCACTGCTGGAAGTCAGACCTTCGGCAATTCTCAGCTTGCCTTTCAGATTCCTTTCTCCATTTTGATATCCGGTATACTGCAGCTTGCCTGCCATCGCATTCAGCACTTCGCTGACTTTATTCTTATCAGCCGCTTTGTCCGAATTTGTATCCAGTCCGGCATTATCGGTAATCATGTCCACCGTGGAACCGGCATCCGCTGCCGCAATGAAAGTGCCGCCGCCAAGTACCTTTGTCGGATTCGTTTTATCATGGGCATAAATGAGAGATAAGCTGCCACTAAGCTGCCCTATATCCGTATTTCCGCTTTCCGGAGCCGTCTTATCAAGAACGCCGTTGTTGGAAATAAGCTTGCGAACCTTACTCTTGCCGGTCTGCTGCCATTTGCCTTCCAGATCGATATCCGTATCACCGTTCATGCTGGCACCTGTCCAGGTACCGCCGCTTTCTACTTTAACTTTCGTTTCTCCGCTGCCGGCGCTGTTTCCTTTCCAGTTTCCGCCATTAGAAAGAGTTACGTTCGTCTTGCCTTCACCGGATACATCGCCTTGCAAGGATGCTCCGGCCCGATCCATAACAACATCAGATGCAGACGCGGCATCCGTTTTGATCCCGCCGGAAACGGTTCCATTTCTCAGTTTAAGTTTTCCGCCGTTAAGCGCAGATGCGCCATTTGCAACATCCGTATTTTCTGTTTCAATCGTTCCATTATCCGCTGTCGCCGCACCGTCTACGCTGCCGCCGGTCATTTCTACCGTTCCGCCCGCATTGGCAGAAGCATCACCTTTCACGGCTGTCCCGTTTGCAGTAATCCGTCCACCTTCTGAGGCAAGACTGCCTGCACTGCCTTGTTTTAATTCCACGGTACCGCCGTTTTTAGCATTAACGGATTCATTTACTTTTGTATTCTCCGCTTTAACAGTACCGTCATCAGCTGATACGGTTCCGGTGACTATGCCGCCGGTTATAGATGCCGTACCGTCATGGGATCCGATAAGATCCTTCACCGTAGCATTTTTGACGATGGCTTGGCTGTTTCCATCTTTGGCCGTTACCTGTCCTGCCACGCTGCCTCCGGTCAGATTGATACTGCCTCCCGCCGCTGCAGTAGCATTGCCTTCTGTTTCCGCACCATGGAGGGAAACTGTACCGTTATCGGCTTCCACATCTCCTTTCAGTTTGCCATCCTGAAGACTTACTGAAGATCCGCCGCCCGCACGAACAGCTTTACCGCCGGCTCCTGCCGTCACATTGGTTGTACCTGCTGCTTCCACGATGCTGCCTCCAGAGGCTACGATGCCATCTCCTCCGGCAGTAATATTAGAATTTCCGGAAAGGAGTACTTTACTTCCCGCACCGTCAGCAAGCACACCAGTCTGTCCTGTAATATTCGCGTTGCCTTTAATATCAGCGGTTTTTCCGCCTTCCGCTTTGACACCGACGCCGGTATTTCCGCCATTGAGATTCAGCGTATTTGCTCCGCTGTTCACATGGATATCCTTCGTGCCTGCATCGACAGCCGCACCGGAATCTCCGTTGATGGTAGCCGGATTCTTTGTAAATTGATAGGTATCTGTATCCGATTTATAAACGCCGGCTTCTTTGTAGGCCTGTTCAGAAGCGGCACTGCCGTCGATAGTCTTATTAATCGGATCTGTGATCTGTTCATTCGGATAAGAGGTTTCATAGAGATACTGCCCCTGACCGTTATCCTTCTTAAAGGTAATATTCCCTGTTTTGAGAACCGCTTCAGAACTGGTCAGCCCTTCCGCAATTTTTACAAAACCGGTCAGATTGTGTTCTCCATCTGCATATGCCTTATAGAAGAGTTTGTTCGCAAGAGCGTTCAGCGTTTCGCTGACCAGATTCTTATCTGCAGATGCCTCAGAGGATGTATTCAGCCCTTTATTATCCGTAATGAGGGAAATGCCGGAACCGGACGCCGCTTTCCGTATAATGAAATCTCCGCCGATCATGGTTTTCGGCGCCGTTTCTTCGTGCGCATAATATACATCCGTGTAACCGCTATAGTTATCTACGGTGATATTGCCTGTGTCTTTCTGGAAGATCTGTCCTGCCTTGGCTGCACTTGCTCCGCCGGCAAGCTTTGTCAGATGGCTGCCTTCGAAGTTTTTGCCGCCCCAGGATGTTCCGGTATCACCATACTTTTCATTCGTCCATGCGGCACCGTTGGCAAGGAACAGATTGGCTTCGCCTTTGAAGGTCAACTCTCCTGCTTTCTTCCCTTCATCGGGGAATGCATTATACACAACGCCGTGAAGTGTCGAGTCGGCTGTCGTCAGTCCCAGATTAATCTGTGACAAAGTGCCTCTCTTATCCACAGCATTAACCGCACCGGTCGTTACCGCCAGATTTCCCTTAATATTGACTTTCTTGTCAAGGCTTCCTACGGCATTTCCGCTGCTGTCAAGCTTGACATTCATGTTGACAATACCGTCTTCTGCACGGATAGCCGCATAGGGATTTGTCGATGCCTTGTCCACTTCAATGCTGCCGCCGCCGTTGACTGTCACTTTGCTGCCGCCGGCATTGGCAAAAATACCATGGGCTTTGCCTTTCAGGTCTACATTTCCGTTGACTGTGATATCAGCTCCCATAGAATTGGGCCCCATATTACTGGTGGAGTATAGTCCGGTTGCCCCATAATAACTAAAGCCGCCATTGTGTCCGTCCACATCGGCTGTCACATTTCCATTAACTGTCAATCTGCTGTTTCCCTGGATATAAGCACCCAGCGTATTAGCTGTTCCGCTTACTTTCAGATTGACATTTCCATTAATCGTCATTTCGGGCCGAATAGCTGCATTGCTGTTTGCCATATGGATGCCTTCAGCACGGGATGTGCTTGTCACTTCTACATCCAGGTTCTTCGCGGTGATTTCTGCTTTCTTCGCAGTAGACTGGTTGATTCCGTAGACTGTACCGCTGCCTTCCACCGTCTTCATTTTCAGCGTTTTTCCATCAGCCCGGATAATGACATCTTCTTCTACTTTTACTGCAGGTCCGCCTGCGGCAACAGTAATTTCAGAATCCTTTGTAAATTTGTATGTACCGTCTTCTTTACGCACACCGGTATTGACATATTTCATGTCCTTCGCCTTTACGCCGGTGATAGTATCGGTAAATGCTGTTTCTGTCTGTTCTTCAGGAATATCCGAAGCCGGTGTATAGAGGTACTGCCCCTGACCATTGGATTCCTTGAACGTCACATTCTTCAAATCAAGAGAAGCTTCCGATGCAGTCAGCCCTTCCGCCAAAGCTGCCTTGGCAGAAAGTTTTCCATCCTTTGCCAAGTAATAGAGCTTTCCTGCCAGAGCATTCAAAGTTTACGGGAACCATCCAATGCCTTGGATACCTTGAAATCGCCGCCGATCATTTGTTTTGGCGTGCTATTTTCATGGTTATAGTAAATGCGGCTGAAACCGCTGTATGTGCCGACTTCCACATCTGCCTTGTCCTTCATAGCGATGAGCCCCGCATGATCCGCGTCTTTTCCGCCGGTCAGGGTTGTCAGATGAGAAATACCGTCATAAGCCCCGTACAATCCGTTTGACGGACTCGGAAGCGTCGTTTTCCCGTTATTTCCTGCCGCATAAACGGCATCGGCGCGGGAAACCGCTTCATGATTCCAGGTCGCACCATTCTGGAGCCACAGGTTGATATCTCCCTGCTGTGATTTTCCGGTAGGCGTATTTTTATTCGTATTCGATACAACACCGCTCCAGGTGGAATCAGACGTCGTCAACCCCAGATTAATGGCACCATCACGGAAATAGTATGTATTATCTCCATTTCCATCATCTTTCGATGCATAGAGATTCCCCACCAGATTCACTTTATGGTCGGAGGCTCCGGTCACTTTGACTTTGCCGCCGGCATCCGTTTCAGTCTTTACATTCACATTAACAGTACCGCCAAAAGCACCCAATGCCAGGAATCCCCGTTCTCTACTCTTCGGCGTGATAATATTGACATCGCCATTCAAGGTAAGAACATTATCCAATGAATTCTGCCCTGCGACTTTATAATAAGCATCCGTTACCGCGCCGTTCCCTTTGACTGCCATATCTACATTGCCGTTGATCGTGATGGAACTGCCACCTTCTTTGCCAAGATAAATTCCTTCCGGCGCCCAGCGGCTTCCCATATAGGTAGGATAGCCGCCGTCTTCTCCGGTACCCTTAATACCCCAGAAATCATCGGAAGACTGGTCATTTCCGGTACCGCGCATGGTGACATTGCCATTGATGGTCAGTTTGGTCTTTGCCGCTTCTGCCGCCCCCATATGCCCCATAAAAATACCATCTACCATATATGCACCGCCGTTGACGGTCATATTCACATCGGAATTGACAGTAATATCATCTCCGTCTTCCAGATAGATTCCATAAGTTCCCATCATACCGGCTTCCGGTGTCTTCAGGTTCAACTGTTTCGCGTTAATAACCGCTTTTACATTCGGCGTCATTCCTATCGGCGCCCAATCACTGCCGCCGGTGGTAATATTGACTGTCTTTCCTGCAAAGTTATAAGCCAGGTTCTTGCTATTTCCGCCTATCTGACTGACAGATCTGCCGAATACCTTGGAATCCTTCTTATAATCGAAAGTAATCGGACCATTTGCATCAATAATGTCACCGCTCGGATCTTCTTCGGGCGTATAGATGTACTCACCCTGACCGGTCCCGTTCTTGAAAGATATATTGCCTGTCTTCTTTGCCACGGCGGATGTTGTCAATCCTTCAGCAATTTCTACTTTACCCGTAAGATTGGTTTCTCCATTTTTATACGCAGTATAAAACAGTTTATTCGCCAGTGCATTAAGGGTGGCATTTACCAAATTCTTATCTTTTGCCTTGCCAGAATTTGTATCCAATCCCCTGCTGTTGGTACGCATCGTAATACCGGAACCGGCTTCCGCATTAGCAATTATCGTATCTCCGCCGATCATTGTTGCAGGAGACGATGCCTCGTGATCATAAACAAGAATAGTGTGTCCGCTGTAATGATCAATAGTAATGGGATTACTGTCTTTCTGGGCAATTACACCTGCCTTAGCCGGCGTGGTGCCTCCTGCCACTTTTGTCACGCGGCTGCCTGCAAACAAACCATACTGGTCTTTCGCCGTCTGTCGGTTTTCCCATATTCCTCCGTCCGACAGATACAGATTCACAGGACGCTCGTCTTCATTATCAGAGACACCTGTCCACCGGGATTTACTGCTGCCCAGACCCAGATTAACAGTTCCCCCAGCTCCTAAAGAAATTGTGCCCTGCACAATGACATCCTTTCCATTGGATCCTGTTTTCGCATCATTCATCCCCATGGTAAAGGTACCTGAAGTAGCAGCCACAGCTATATAGCTGGCTTCCTCCCTGTCATCCGGCGTAAGGATTGTGCCTCCGGCAATGGTTACCGTATTTTTCTCACTGCCGCGCATATCTACGCCGACACCTTTGACCGCCATATCCACGTTGCCGTTTAAGGTGAACGAAGCACCGTCTTTATCATAGATATTGATACCTGTTGCCAGATATGTCTTTATGCTGCCATACCCGCCCTTTTGAGCCGCAGAAACACCATAGGCATCATTTCCGCTTCCCGTGCCTTTCATAGCCAGGTTACCGTTAATGGTCAGCGCGGAACCGCCGTTATACAGTTTGATTCCATTCGCAAAACCGTCTCCGCCCTGTTTGGCCAGGATAGACACATTGCCGGCAATGTCTGCCTTTCCGCCTTCATGGATATATATACCGTATACATCACCCACAGAAGATTTGGTATCGATGGAAATATCTTTTGCCACAGCGTCAATCTTTTTCTTCGTGTACATGCCTACAGCACTGTTGCGTTCTGTCTTATTCTCCGCATTCAGTTTCAGACTCTTATCTGCCGCATGAATCGTAATATCCTTATTGATCCCCACCACGGCGGCCACAGCCTTATGGTAGCCAAGATCTTCTGTCGTGGTATCTCCGTCATCGACAGTGACCGTATTCACCGCATTGGTAAAAGTATACACGTCATCTTTCAGCACATTGGCTTTGACATACTCCTGATCCTTATCGGCTTCTCCGGTGATAGGGGTACCGAAATCAGACGTAGTCTGTCCATGAGGGTCATCTTCTGCGGGGGTAAATTTATATTCACCTCTGCCCGTGACATCCTGGAAGCTCATATTTCCCGATACGATGGCAACCGATGCGGAACTTGCCGTCAGGCCTTCCGCAATTTCTACGGTACCTTTCAGATTATCTTTGATTGCCGCATTGTTATAACCGGTATAGTAAAGCTTATTCGCCAAAGCGTTCAGAGTTTCACTGACCAGATTCTTATCGGCCGCCTTGTTGGAATTGGTATTCAGACCGCCGTTCCCGGTTACCATTCTGACAACAGATCCCGGTTCCGCTTTTTTTATCAGCGTCCTGCCGCCAATCATCTCTTTTGGCTTTTCCGCTTTATGGTCATAGACAAGGATTGCATGACCGCTGTAATGATCTATATTGATGTCCCTGTCGTCGTTCTGTCTGATAATACCCGCGTGGGCCGCATCACTGCCGCCTTTGAAATAATCTATATGGCTGCCCATGTAAGAGCCCGTCACGGAAGCAGTCTTCTTATTATTCCAAACCGCATCATGGCTCAGATACAGATTGACCTCGCCGGCATCGCTGGAAAAACTCCTGTTATAATCGGTTACACCTGTCCATGAAGAATTCTTGCTTGCCAGCCCTACATTTACAACGGCCTTAGACCCTGATCTTCTTTCGGTGTAAATATTTCCCTGAAGCACAGTGTCTTCAGCTTTGGCAGCCGTTCCGTCCTCATTCATATTAATGAAAACAGTACCGTTCACGCCCTTAACAAGCTTTGAATTCCCCTGGGCATGTTCATCCATAGGCGTCAGAATCCTGCCGCTGCCAAGGCGCATAACGCCGCCTTTAGCGGTAGAATTGATGGCAGTCCCCTGAATTTTTACGTCCAGCGGCCCTTCAATAGTTAATTTGGCATTATTCCCGATATTGGCAATGGCAGTTACCGATATACCCGTTGTATCCTTGGCAGCTTTTACCGTTCTCCATTCATCGGCACCTGTACCGGCTATTTTCAGCCCGCCTTTAATGATAAGTTCCGCATTAGGTCCGCGGTTTGCCACGCCGTACGCCATTCTGCCTGAAGTAGACACCTTATCAATCACTACATCCCCGGCGACGGAAAGCTTACCGTTCTCGGAAACATAAATACCTGTAGCTTCTCTTCCATTCGTCTGATCTGCAGAAATAACCAGCGGTTTGTTTTTCTCCATATTGATGAAACTGATGCTCTTCTTGTTGCCGTCCGTCCCTTTTCCGACACGGACAGCCGCCGCCTTTGCAGATGCGGAAGAAGCCGCTTCCAGACGGAGTCCATGATTTGCCATGTCCACGGTGATTGAATCATCGCCGTTGTAAGCTGCACTGACATATCCATCTTCAGCATGGGTGTCATCAGCAGTGACCGTAGTTTCGCCTTTCAGCAGTCTGTCTTTGATGATCGGCCCGTCCAAAGGCTCTTCCGGTTCATATACATAGGTGCCCTGTCCGTTCTTGTCAGCAGCCGTATCTGTCCTGAAAGCAATATCCCCACTTGCTGAAACAGAAGAGGAAGTCAACCCTTCCGCAATTTCCACAGTGCCTTTCAGCTTTGTGTCACCTTGCGCATAAGACATATAGTAGAGCTTATTTGCTAAACTGTTCAGCGCTTTTCCCGCCGCCGTTTTATCGGCCGTATTGATTCCGCCTGCACCTGTGCGCAGCGTGATGGAAGATCCTTCTTCCGCTGTCTTGATTCTGAAATCACCGGCGCTGTAATTTTCAGCGGCAGAACCGTCTCCAGTATGGTCATAGAAAACAAGAGTGTGTCCGCTGTAATTATCTACAGTAATGGGCTTGCTGTCTTTCTGATAAATATACCCTTTATGCACTGCGTCACTGCCGCCATGAAGCTTCATTAAATAGCTGCCGTTATAGACAGGATTCTTACCGGCAAGCGTCGTAGTAGTCACATGAGACTGCTGCTCATTCGTCCAGGTGGCCCCGTTTTGCAGATACAGATCAAAATTCCCGATATCATGCATCGTATTCCCGCCGCTGCCGTAATTATCATTGTACTGTTCATACGCTGCCACACCGGTCCAGGACGAATCCTTATCTGTCAGCGCCACATGAAGATTTCCTCTGTGCTGCCAATCTGCCAGCTGGCCTCCGCTGTACTCAATAACTTTCTTTCCATACTGCCCTGTAACATACATATCCCCGATAATATTGGTTCTTGCGCTTCCTGGCGCACCATTTTTCATGTTGATATTGACCGTTCCTTTTTCCACACGGGCCGCATAGAAATTATGGGATTTATCCGCATCCGCTGCTGTAGAAATAGTACCGCCGCCGACAGAAATTACACTGTCCGCGCCCGCAGTATGCAATGCCGATCCTTTAAAACCGGAAATATTCACCGGTCCCGTAACGGTCATGGAAGTATTATCGCCGGTCATCCGGATCCCGGATACGCCGATATACCGTCCCTGCTTCTCCGCTTTATCACCGTCCACATTTGAAATGGTAAGGGAACCGTCAATCACCGCTTCACTTCCGCTGCCCTGGAACGCAATACCTGCGGCGGAACTGCCTTTGGTATGCACCTTGGCAATCTCCACCGGTCCCGTTATATTCAGATGGGAATTCCCCTCAAGGAAAATGCCGTTGGCAGCACGGGTATTTGTATTGGTGGAAGTGATGCCGATTTTCTTTCCCGCATCATTTTTTACAGTAATATAATCATTATTTCCCACATAAACGGCATCAGCAATCTTATTGTCGCTTTCTGCCGCCACATTTAAATTGAATCCATTCATATCCACAATCATCGGATTGGTCTTCGTCGTAGGTGTGGACTCATTGTACATACCGCTGACCACATTTCCCTGCTTTGCATTCGGCGCAGTGCCTTTTGCATTGCGGTCAGCCGTTTCTTTTTCCGGCCCGGTAATTGGCCCGACAATCTCATCTTGCGCCGGTGTATAGAGATACTGCCCCTGTCCGTCTTCTTTTTTGAAAGTCACATCTTCCATACGTTTGGACAGGCTGGAAGCCGTCAGCCCCTCGGCAATTTCCACTTTACCGGCAAGATTGGTTTCCCCATTTTTATACGCAGTATAAAACAGCTTATTCGCCAGCGCGTTCAGCGTCTCGCTGGCCAGATTCTTATCTGCTGCTTTGGATGAATCCACATTCAGTCCCTTGCTGTCGGTAATCAGATTGATTCCCGATCCGGGCTGCGCTTTAGTCACGGTAAAAGTCCCGCCGAGGATATCCGTGGGTTTCTCTTCTTTATGACCATAGTATATATTGGTGAATCCCTTATAATCGTCTACGCGGATATTGATGCCTTCGCTGTCTTCATCCTCTCCGGGTTTCTGGAAAATATGTCCCGCCTTATCGGCGCTTTCCCCGCCGACCAGCCGTTTCAAATGGCTTTCCGAAAAATCCTCTCCGAAATAAGCATCAGGCGGTTCGCCCCAGGCCTCATTCGTCCAGGAAGCGCCGTTCTGCAGCCACAGATTAATTTCCCCAAAAAATTTCTTGCCACCGGCGTCATTGCCTTCATCTTTAAACGCATTGTATGCGACCCCCGTCCAGCTGGAATCGGGCGTAGCCAGCCCCAGATTGACGCGGGTATAAGGCTCCGGCTCATTCACATTGATCGCGCCGGCAGATGCGCCTACATTTCCTTTGATCGTAACTTTGGAATTACCGGCTCTGACAGGCACCTTATTTTCGTCCCGCTCCATATTCATCGTGGTGGTGGCGCACTCCGCCAGCAGTGCGTAATACCCCTTGGTATTATCTTTATTGATTTCTATATTTCCGCCCTTGAAATAAATATCCGAATGGCCGCCATTGGCAAATACGCCGTTGGCATTCACCTTCAGATCCACCAGTCCGTTAACGGTCAGCTTCGGTCCCATCTGGAGTGTGTAATTATTTCCGGCATAGATGGCAGAGCCGCCATAATAGCTGAAACCGCCGTCATCTTCCACATAGACCGCCCAGGGGTTCTTTTCATCATGGGTATTCATGGTTACGTTCCCATTGACAGTGGTTTCCGCATTGCCGCACAGATACATGCCCAGGCCGTAATTAGCGCCATGAGCCCTGATATCCATATCCCCATTAATCGTCAGCTTGTACGGCGTATCCTTATTCGTTCCGTTCTGTCCGCCTACACGGATTCCTTCAGCGCGACTTTTCGTATTCCCTGCATTAATAAATATCTTTTTTGCAGTAATCGTAGTCCCCTGCAATGACTCTATCTCAATCGCATGAAGCTCTAATTTCTTATTATTTCTTTCCGCATTAAAAATTAAAGTCTGTCCCGATGCATCAATATTTACAGGATGGCTTAAATCTCCTATCTTTATACCATTAGCGGTATTAATTATTGCATCTGTAGTAAACAGATAATTTTCCCCATTATCCTTTAAAATCTTTCGATTTACATAAATGTCATCTTTATCTTTCTCCCCGGTAATACCATTTGTAAGCTGTATCGCATCAGGATACTTCTTTTCCATGTCTTCTAAGAAATCAGCACGAACATCATGATACAAACCAAGACTGCCAAGTAATGACAACGTAACTGCCGCCGTCAGAAACCGTTTCCCCGATTTCCATTTTGAATACTCTTTCATAACCTGCTCCTCCGTTTTTCCATTCATCAGAAAATATGAAATATATGCACTGCTTCTATCCCCGCTTCTCTGCCATAGAGGATTATCTCCGGCCGGAACCGTTATGATGCCTGCCGTTCTGCCATACTATTTCCGCACCGCCTTTCTCAGAACTCGCACCGGAAACCGGCATTCAGCTGCCACTCCCGTTTCCAGTCTCCACCAAATCCCCTTGTCACATCTATATAAATACGACTTACAGGTGACAGATTATATGTGCCGCCTATTGTCAGTTCCGCCCAAGTGTCTTTCAAGTCATAGCTGGTTTCCTTGGTGCCTCCGTCAGCAGCGTAATAGGATGCTTTAATCCTGCCGCCGAATTCATGGGCAATGTCCGCCCTCATGTATAAATCTCCGAAAGAACCGGCACGTCCCGCTTCAACGCCTGCTCTCGCCACATAACTGTCAAAAGATTGCCCCTTTACTGTCATGACGGCATTTTTATTGGAAACATCGTATTCATCAGGCTCCAAATGCGCCCAAGTAAACTGGATCTGCGGCTGCCAGTAGAAATCTCCCATACCGAAACGCTTTCCATATCTCCCTGCCACGCTGTAACCTCTGGCAGCAGATGATCCGGTAAACTGATTCCCCCCTCTGTCATACAGGGTAAATTCATTCTTTATATACCCGCCTTTGACGATCATATCCACAAAGGCTCCCCGGCCGAGATCTTTTGAACCGTAGAGCGAAAGGGCATATAATTTGCTGTCGCCTCTGCCGCCAAAATCATATTTGCCCTTTCCATCCCTGTAATCCAGAGATATGCCGGCACGCCAGTTATTGGGGTAACGGCGGTCATACCCGGCTTCGCCTGCCCAATAGTTTTCTTTTATCCCGATATCGTTTCCATCATACTTCCATCTTCCGCCATAAACCCGTCCCCATGCGCCTTCCATGCCGTTTCGATAGCGGAGCATGTCCAAACGGAGCATTCCCTGCATAGCGTTATCTCTCCACTCCAAAGAGGAACCGGTCAATACGCTGCGTCCGCCTTTCATCAGCGCCGTCTCATTATCCCCATGGACAATCGGTGGAACCGGCGGTGTCGGTGGGTTCGGATTCGGATTCGGATTCGGATTCGGGTTCGGATTCGGATTCGGATTCGGGTTTGGATTCGGATTCGGGTTTGGATTCGGATTCGGGTTCGGTGCTGATCCTTTTTCTACATATCCCTGCCCGTGGTTGTCTTTCTTATACTTCATATCCGCTAATTTGGCAGATGCTGATGACGCGGTCAGCCCTTCCGCGATTTCTGCCTTACCCGCCAGATTACTCTCGCCGTCCACGGATCCCTCATAATATATCTTCCCCGCCACCGCGTTCAATGCTTTCCATACAGCATCATCATTATTCATATCAATACCTGCGTTATTAGTGGATACCACAATTCCCGAACCGGCAGCTGCTTTCTTTATCCGGAAATCACCTCCGCGGTAAGATGCGGTCGTACTGCCATCTCCCTCGTGAGTATAAATAACTTTGACATGTCCGCTATAATTCGTCACGTGGATTTCCGATACTTCTTCAGGATAAATGATGCCTGCCTTATCGGCGGAGTTTCCGCCCACCAACTGGTTCACATGGGATACTCCGTCATATTTCCCATAGTGGAATACGCTCGGTTGGGGCATTTTTTCTACCTGAAGCCCATTGGTCCGCGATGGAGAGCTGTGTTTCCATACGGCTCCATTCTGCAGCCAGAGATTTACTTCTCCTGCCTGATCAGGTTGTGGTCTTTATCATCCCGCATGGCAATGATATTCCCCTTGATATTCACTTTATGGGAAGCCGCATCCGCTCCTGCCATATTCACATTGATAGTGCCGCCGTAACTGGCAAGGGAATAAAAACTTTCTCCCGTGCTTGATGGCGTCACTATGGTCACATTCCCCTTATTGGCATTAATAACGGCGATATCATAGTCATCCATGCCGGCAGATTTATAATAAGGATCTGTCTTCATGGCAGCTCCGCGGACAGCCAAGTACACATCGCCGTTGAGATCAATGGAGCTGCCGTCCGACATATCCACATCGACCCCGGTCGGCTGCCAGCGGGCACCGGTATATTCATCCGCCCATCCCGGAACATGGCCGTCCGGCCCGTAACCGCCATGTATTTCCGCCGCATTGACTCCCCATTTCGCGTCCCGGGAAGAGGAATCCGGAGGTTCTCCAACGGCTGCTGGATCCCCTATATATACGTTGCCATTGACAGTAATGTTCGCTTTGGCCCCCGTACCGGTGCCGGCACGCATCATGTAAATACCGTCGGCAAAACAGCTGCCTCCGTAAGTCTTAATCTGCAGGTTCCCGTTTATGGTCAGCCGGCTCCCGTCAGATGCGAGAATCCCCGCCCCCTGCGAATTTCCTGCTTCGCTGCTGGAAGTATCAATGGACAGCGTTCCTGTCCCGTCACCCACGGTGACAACGGATGTCGTTCCTTTCCCCGGCGTAATACCCTCAGCGTGATAAGTGCCGTGGATACTGATTTTTGATCCGTCTTCCAAGTTATACTTATTAACACCGTTTTCCACTTTATAGGCACTTCCGAAAGTTGCCTTATCTTTTTTTGCCTTGGTCGTGATTCCGGAAGTATAAACCGGCGCCGCCAGCACATCCGAAACTGCTCCGGTGCCGCTAATAAGCAATGCTGCTATACCGGCTGCCAGCCACTTTTTTCTGCCATACACATATTTCATCATTATCCCGCCTTTTCTCCACTACAACGATCTATGCCTTACACTTCCATCTTCACGCCGAACAGCCATGTGCGCCCTGGCATGGAATACCATGTTCCCGGCGTATGGTCGCTCCAGATGACATCTGTATGCTCCGCCCAAAGTTTATCGAAAATATTATTGATTTTCAGATAGAAATTAAAATCTTTTCTCGGTTCATAATTAAAGCTCAAATTATAAATTCCGTATTTATCGTTCGGCCACCCTTTCAAATCACTGTTTACCGGGTTCTTTCTCCGGATAAAATAGAATCCGTCCAGACCTCCGGTGAACTTCTTATTGTGATAGATCATGTCAAAAGTAAGTTTATCTTTCGGCGAATATCCGAGAGAAAAATTATCCCCGGGAACATTGGAGTACAAATGCGCCCATCCTACATTGGCGCTCCATTTACTCCCGATCTGCGAAATCAGCTGGGCATTCCATCCTCTTGAAACACCCTGATTAAAGTTTTTATATTTTTTTGATGAAGTATCATATCCGATAGATTGTTCATCTTTTGTTCTGAACCAGTTAAAGGTAAACATGGTCTTATCGCTGAATACATGGCTGTAGCCGACGGTATCCGTATATCCATAAGCAGGTCTGACCTTGGCATTTCCATACTGGGGAATATAAAGAACATCAAGCCCCGGCAGAATGTAGAAATCATTGCGTCCCGCATACACTGTATCCTTAGGTGTAATTTCATAGCTCAAACGATAGCTTTTGGATGTATGACTGGAAAAATCGGCAGTGTATTGATCTGTCTCAGGGCGGTCATGCCGCAGGCCTCCGGAAAGAGACCACCGGGGCAGGAAATTCCAATCTTCCTGTATATAAAAAGAATAATTTTCATACCAGTGGTTCGTTTTGACCGGATTCCCATTTACGTCAAATCCTGCCGCCCGAAGAACATTGTCCCTTCCCTTTGAATAATCCACACCAAAAGTCAGTCGGTTCCATTCATCATGGAAGCTCACCTGCTCGCCGATGATGTCATAAGTATAGTCGCTGCTTATCCCCCAATTGGACTGCGCATTCATGTCATAATCCTGAAAATAATTTGTCTTTACTTTATTCCGGCGGTAAGTAAACTGGTTATCCCAATGCTTCCCGATGGATATCTTATCCTGCAGAGTCAGCATATCGGACTTATAATCGCCATGATACCGGTTTGAATACACAAAATCATATCCTCTATATCTTGACTTCATTTTGTCATAACTTAAGGAAAGAGAATGTTTATCAGTAAAATCATAAGCAAATTTCACTCCGTCCGATAAGGTATGGGTGTGCCCGGGCCATAGCCTTCCGTCACCGGATTTGGTATCACCTATCAGCAGTTTGTCATAATAGGCCATGTAGGAAAACTTCCCTACTCTCCCCATAGTGGTCAGCTTATATATTTCCCGTCCGCCGGTTCCTCTGGCTATATCCACGGTCGTTTTCTTTTCCCCGGGATTCTTGGTGATGATATTGATCACACCGCCTTTGGCGCCACTTCCATACAACGCGCCGGCACTGCCGCGCAGCACTTCGATACGTTCGACATTGTCCATATTATTCAGCAGAGAAGAATACATATACCCTGAATTATTCGCGCCGTTGAAATCGGTTACACGTACGCCGTCCACAAGCAGTATAATATCCTTGCTTCCATTAATCCGGATCCCGCTTAAATTGGCATTCAATCCATTTCCGCCATAATTCAGATACTGTGTCCCCGGAACTGTACGCAGCGCATCTTCCACGGTATTCAGATGGAGTTTTTCAATCTGCCGGCTCGTAACTACACTGATATCGGCCCTGGCATCCACCAAATTTTCATTCATGCGATTCGCTGTGACAACAACGGGCGCCATCTCAAAAACATACTCCTCTGCCAGCGAAGGGTATGCCATGCTTCCGGTTAAAACTGCTGCAGCCGCCATTACCAATGTCTTCTTCATCCTGATTCTCCTCATAACTAAAAGAATATAAAACAGATATGCGCCGCTTCCGCGGCATTTCCCCGCACACAAAAAATTTATTTTTAATTTTTAACTTATGGTACGCTCATACCATAAATTTATAAAACGAGACATAAGAAAGATACATAGAAGACTTCTGCCATACCAAAAATACAGCACCAGCTTCCTATGCATTAACTCATGCCTCGCAAGTTACGCCAATCTCATAGAAAGCAGGTGGCACTCTGACTCAGTTCCTCATCCTGCGGCCCCTCTGTGAAAGGCTTGCAGCCGCAAAACTCCCTCTACAGTTGCGGGACAGTTCCGGATTCTAACCGGATTCCCCACGACTGCTTTCCTTATATAATTTTGTGTGATTCCTACATGCAGGATATAAGGGTTAAATTCTTAATGTTTAAACCCATTTGCTTTAAGAATACCCACTTTTATAATATCACTATGCCATATTTTTTACAATATACAGCTAATATTTCTATCACTTGGTGACAATACATAATTTATTTATTCCTTAATAGTAAGGATCTGTAATCAAAATCAAGTTTTATACAACACCGCTATTGTACTTGAATGTGCTGTATAACAGAATATAAGATTCCCGATTTTGAAAACCAAGCTGTATTCTTCGGTTTCAATTCCTTATTCCCAATGTTCATACATTCATCAAAAAAGAGCTGTGGGAACAAGAAATCATTCACAACTCTCTTTTAATCATCGGTCTGTAAAATTTTTTGAAATACCAAATCTTTGTAACATGGGACAGAAAATGCTTTATGCCGGATTGATCATTCCGCATATCGTATCTGCTTTTTATTTTCCTATCCCGCTTTTTTTATCCCACCATCTTCGCATTCTTATATTCTTCAGGAATCGCAAGCCCCAAAGTTTCCGCCGATTTCTTATTGATGATGACTTCCAGCACTTCAGGATCCTCTACGGCAGTATCCTGTGTTTTGATTTTCCCGTCAAGCACATCCGCCGCCATGTGTCCTGCCTGTACACCAGACTTGTAGAAATCTACGGAGAGCGAGCCGAGCGCGCCGTCTTTCGCCATGCTGTCCGCACCTACGAATACGGGAATCTTCGCGGGATCCGTCACCTTGACCAAAGTGGGAATGGAAGAAGCGATCACGTTATCCGTGGGAACATAGATGAAATCCACCTGCCCTACCATGGATTCCGCTGCCTGCTGAATATCATTAACGGAAGAAACGGTCCGTTCCACCACAGTAAGGCCGAGGGACGCCGCATGGGCTTTCGCCTGGTCTGCCTGGATCTGGCTGTTCACTTCGCTGGAGGAATAAATCAGTCCAAGACGTTTCGCCGCGGGAAGGAACTTAAGTCCCATATCCACCTGCTTCTCCACAGGGCCGCGGTCATTGACGCCGGTCACGTTCGTTTCCGGCCGGCTGTTCGATTTTACCAGTTTCGCCGTTTCAAAATCAGTAATGGCGCACCCGATAATGGGCAGGTCATGAATTTCATTGGCTACCGCCTGTGCGGCAGGTGTGGAAATCGCGCAGATAAGATCAGGACGATTGGACTTGAAACGGGACGCAATAGTCTTTAAATTTGACTGGTCTCCCTGGGCATTCTGCTGGTCTACTGAAATTTTGTCCGCTCCGTAGCCCCTTTCCTTCAAGCCGTCAAGGAATCCTTGATTGGCCGCATCAAGAGAACCATGCTGCATCACCTGCACCACAGCAATCTGTTTCTTCCCGTCAGTCGTCTTCTTCTCTCCGCCACTGTTTCCTCCGCAGCCATAGAGCAAAGCTGTTGCCACCACTGCCGCTGCCGTAATTTTCATCCATTTTTTCATTTGAGAGCCCTCTCTTTCTACTGCACTTCTATCCTATAAAAAATGTCCCCTGCCAATTGCAAGGGACGACGGGACTCATCGCGGTACCACCCTGTTTATCTGATGAAAAACAAAAAAGGCGGCACCCAAGGGACGGATATTCCGTGGTACCACCCTACTTCATCAGATCAACTCTCAGCTGCTTAACGTGAGCCACTCCGGCAATGCCTACTGTTATTTCAGCAAAGCAGTTCAGGAAAGAACTTCGACTTCCTGCCCGCACCGATTTTCACCATCCATCGGTTCTCTGCGCCGGGAAAGGAAATTTACTTTTTTCCGTCAACACTTTTAAATATTGTGATTATTTTAGCGAATGAGGATTTCCTTGTCAATAGTTTTAAAAAAATATTTTAAATTTGAGCGACCCTCTTTCTTTAGCAAATGGCAGCAGTCACAGGACTGACAGGGATGGTAAGCTGCCATCCGGGTAATAGATTCTTCACTCTGTGCCATATTGCTGCCTTCCCTTATTCCCACAAAGCATTCCTCTGTCCGCTCTGAATGACGATTTTGGGAAAGCTCGTCACTAACAATGGGGAACGGAAAGCGTCATAATGACGAAGAACGAAAAGCGTCATCCTGAGCATGAGCGAAGGATCTATAGCCGCAGTGAGGAAAACGGTAATACGTCAGCAGAAGTAATAGATTCTTCACTCTGTGCCACTATCCCGTTTCCCGTCTTTCTCGAACAGCATTTTTGCCACCGTTCAGAATGACGATTGAAGGAAAGGGCGTCACTAGTGATGGGGAACGGGAAATGTCATAATGAGAATGCTCGCTGCCGGTACATGTTCACCGGGCAGTTTCAAAAGAAAAACACCGCCCCTCTAAAGACGATGTTTTCTTTCTATTCCTTATTTCAATACACCGATTTCCCTATAGTATCTTTCAGCGCCGGGATGGAGCGGCACACCTGCGATATCTTTCACCGCATCTTCCGGCTTGAGGCCTTTCAGATTCTTCTGTGCCTGCCCCATTTCATCGATATGTTCCCAGAAAGCTTTCGTCAGATTATACACCACATCTTCCGGCATATCCCCGCGGGTGAACATAACCATTTTAACCGCCGTGGTATGGACGTCTCTGTCCTGATTCGGATAGGTCCCCGCCTTGATAGTATAACTTGCATACCAGGGATATTTCGCTTTCAGTTCTTTCACGAGCTGATCATCAATATCTACCAGGCGTGCGCCGCCGGTCAAAGCCTGGGTGACGGCGGAAGCAGGAGCGCCGCTCATGATCCACGCACCGTCAATGGAGCCGTTTTGGAGCATATCGGCAGCATCGGTAAAGGTAATGTACTCCGCCTGGATGTCATCAGGAAATTTCAGTCCTGCCGCGGTGAAGTGGGCATTACTTTCGTTATATACGGAAGAGCCTGCCGACGCTACGGCAAAACGCTTTCCTTTTACATCAGCCAAAGTCTGAATGCCCGACTTGGCAGTGACCACCATCTGGTTCGGATTCATGTAAAGACCGGCAATCACTTTCAAATCTTTATAAGGATGATCTTTGAAACTGTCCGTCCCGTTGAGACATTGGTATACATTGCTGGAAATAGCGATGGACACCTGCGCTTCGCCGTCGGAAACCATATTCAGGTTGGCAATTCCGCCTGCGGAAGCCTGACTCGCTGCCTGCACACCGGGAACGTTATTGTTCCACATATTGGTGATTGCCGCCCCCACCGCATACAGGGCGCCTGACGCGCCGGCCGTCGGAAAATTAATTTTCACCGTCTGCGCTGCCGGCTGTGATGACGGCGCCGATGCTTTCTTTTCTCCGCCACAGCCTGCTATCATCCCTGCTGCGGCTAAAGCCGCCAGTGAAACTGCCGCCGCTTTTTTCAAATGCTTCATGTTCATTTTTCCATCCTCCCATGCTGCAGAAAATAAATGATTATCATAAGTATACCCCTGTGTCAGGGGAAATCAAGTTTCTTTTCTCCGCTGCAGGAACTGGAATCCTATAACCGCGGCAATCCCTGCAAATCCGGCAAAGTCTGTCATCGTTCCGGGAAAAAGGAGAAGCGGCGAAGCAATGAAAAGTACAATCCGTTCCGCCCATCCGCACTTGCATAGAATCCAGCCTTCCAATGCGCCGACGAGGGCAAACGTCCCCACCGCCGCGCTGAAAACAGCCCAAAGGGTTTCCACTGCGGTCGCCGCCGGATCGACACCGATGAGAAGAACGGGATTATCCAGAAAAAAGAAAGGAATAATAAAACCGATAAGCCCGAGACGCACCGCCATAAGTCCCGTCTTCGTCTGATCAGAACCTGCAATCCCAGATGCCACATAGGCTGACATGGCCACAGGCGGCGTGATATTGGAAAGGCAGGCATAAATCAGGCAGAACATGTGGGCGATAAGAGGCAGCACCCCCGCCTTGATAAGGACAGGAACAGCAACCGCCTGGACAATGACATACGCCGCAACGCCGGGAACGCCCATCCCCAAAACAGCGGACATGATCATGACAAGGAACCCGGCAAGATATACATTATTATCCTGCAGAAGAGACAAAATAAGGTAGCCCATGTGGAGTCCCATGGATGTCAGTGTGACTGTACCGATAATGACGCCGATGATGACGCAGCACACCCCTACGGAAACGGCGCTCCGCGCCCCCTCAATAACAGCGGCAATAATCTTATCTCCTGTCATTCTTGTTTCTTTACGGAGCCAGCTTGCCGCCACAGTGATAAAAATGGAAATAACGGCTGCATAAAGCGGCGTGAATCCCGTAAACATCAGCCCGATAAGGCTCACCAGGGGAAGGACAAGATGTCCCTGCTTTTTTATCACCGACAATGCATCGGGAATATTTTCCCTGGCGATTCCCGAAAGTCCGAACCGCTTCGCTTCAAAATGAACCGCCAGAAGCAGACCGATATAGTAGAGCAGCGCCGGTGTGACAGCTGCCAGTGCCACATAGGTGTAGGACAGGTTTAAAAACTCTGCCATGACAAAACCGACCGCCCCCATAATCGGCGGCGTAAACTGTCCGCCGGTAGAGGCCACCGCTTCTACGGCGCCTGCAAATTCGCTTTTATACCCAGTCCGTTTCATGAGCGGAATCGTAATCGTTCCTGTCGTCGCCACATTGGCAATGGCAGAACCGTTAATCATCCCCATAAGGCCCGACGCGATGACCGCCACCTTCGCAGGGCCGCCGGAAGTCGTTCCTACAAGGGTAAGCGAAAAATCATTAATGAATTTGGAAAATCCCGAATATTTCAGAAACGCGCCAAAAACGACAAAAAGGAATATATAAGTCGCCGAAACGCCGATGCCCGTGCCGAGAATGCCCTGAGTTCCCCAGAATTGGGTAATCAGCACGCGCTTCAAAGTGAAACCGTTATGACCGAGATAGCCGGGCAGGTACGCGCCGAACCAATTATACGCAAGAAAAATTCCCGCAAGTACCGCCAGATTTCCCGATGCCCGCCGGGCCGCTTCAAAAACACAAACCACCGCGACTAAGGCAATGGCTGCCTCCATATCGGAAATACGTCCTCCCGTCCGGGCGATACGGGTATAATTCAAAATGAGATAAAGGAAGCTACCTGCAGAACAAAGGATAAACGCCACGTCCCAAAGGGGCGGAAACTTTCTTTTCCGCTTTTCCTTTTTAAACGTCGGAAACAGCAAAAATGTAAAAACAAGAAGAAATATACAGTGGATCGCCCGCAGATTGACGGCACTGATTGCCCCGATGGTCGTGAAATACAGCTGGAATGCCGTCCACACGCACAGCAGTACGGCTACCGCCCTGCCTAACGGTCCCGTATATGTCCTCATACGGGAGTCCGCTTCCTTCTCCTCAAGTATTTTCTGTGCTTTTGCATCAAGTTCTTTTTTTGCTTCCAACGCTTCTTCCAGCTTTACGCCGGACTGATGTTCATCCATTCCGATTCCTCCTGCACTGCTATCCTTCGTATAAAATTATCCTCATTAAGGCATATTAGTCATTCCATATAAAGCAATTGAGAACTTATTGCCCTCTATTTAGAACCTATTTCTTACCTTTCTGCTGCATCCCCAATCTACAGATACCGCTTGAGTCAAAAACTAGTCATTCTTCGGAGAGAACACATATATTCCATCCTTTTTACCCAATGCAGCCGCTTTTCGATCTTTTTCTGCCCATTCCTTCTTTCCCAACTTATCGTAAAAACCTGCACGCATGAGAAGTGCTGATGCAATATTGGGATTAATTTTTAAAAATTCCGTAATATCTGCCACCGCCTTTTCGTATTCCCCCATTTCCGCATACACTTCTCCCCGAGAGCGATAACTTTCTCCATAACCGGGATTCATTTCTATAGCTTTATTCAGTATGTCCAACGCCTTTTGATAATTCCCTTTCAATTTATAAACATATCCCAAGTTATTGTACACATCTGCTTTTTTATGCCCTTTTGCAATTGCCGTTTCAAACGCAGTAATCGCTTCATCATACCGTTCTGTCTGGCTGTATACAAGCCCAAGCATCATGTAATAGTATCCTTTATCCGGCTCCAATGCTATCGCTTTTCTTATATCTTCCAATGCCCCGCCAAAATCATGCAACTTCATACTCGCATCACAACGCTTCGAATAGAAATACGCATTATTCGGATAAATGGAAATCAAATGCGTTAAATCATTTCTCGCATCGGTAAATCTTCTATGCTGCATATAATACATATTTCGTAATAAATAAGGAATCCCATCTGTTTCTCCAACCACGTGTCCCTTGTTAAAAGACGTCAATGCTTTTTCATCCTCATGCAAATCCAGAAGTACTTTGCCTCTTTTCATCCAAGCAAGAAGATTAGATGAATCCGCTGCCACCGCCCTGTCAAGAAAAGGTAATGCTTTTTCCGGTGCATGGTAATGCAACCACTGCAGATCAGCAATCGATATAAGCGCTATTACATCCTTGGTGTTAATAGATAATGCCTTCTCAAAATCAACATAACTCTTATCCATCTCGCCAAGAAGCAGATACGCAAGTCCTCTTTTGCTATAGACCTTTCCCTTTTCTTCTCCTTTTAGATACTTCAACGCTTCATCAAAATCATTAAGACAAGATTCTGTCTCCCCGAGTTGCACATAAGCAACCCCTCGCCCCAATAAGATATGCCCCCTCATTTCCGGTTCAGGATTCTTTTTCAACGCTTTATTGTAATCCTGTTCTGCTGCATAAAAATCCTCTTCCAAACTATATGCGGTCGCCCTTGCATAATAAGCCAGTGCGGAATCAGGATTCAATTCTATAGCTTTAGTATAATCCTTAATTGCCTGCTTATATTTATGCTGATTTATTGCTACCAATCCCCGAAGCATATAAATTCCTTCATTCCCCGGACGCCTATACACTAATTCATCTGCCGCCCCTGTAGGAATAACATTTTTTTCTGATGCTGCCTCTGCATCTTTTCCTGCCCTATCTGAAAAATATTGTGTAAATTTTACAGGCAACTTTTCCTGTACAGAAAAAGTATCTCCCCCCGCAGGCATATCTTTACCCGCCGTCCCTATTGTTACATTTGAAAAAGCTATTCCCAACACCAACACCGCTATCAAAATCTTTTTCTTCATAAGCCACCTGCCTGACATATAACTCATAGTGCTTCCTCATTATAGCACTTCCGATAAGATATAACCGTCTTCTTCCATATATACGCATATGTTTCTATATTAAAAGATATGGAGATAAAAATGTTTTTTCATTTTGACCCTTGCAGTAAATGCTAAACTTTAATGCATTTATCTCCCCCCTATATCCATTATCAAATCATACAATGCCTTACAACCACATCTTCCACACATTTACATTTTCCATTGTAGATTGATAATTAACCATCATGTATAAGTATTTCCGATGATGTTCATTAAATCCTCACTTTTCAATGACATCCATTTTTTCATCACGACTCTATTATATTTTTTCCCACGAAAAAATCACCGCCCCTTTCGAGACGATGATTCCCTCTTTTCCTTACCTGCTTTCAAAGAATGCCTTGTACGCCAGGTACGTTTCGTAAGCGTCCGCTTTGGACAGCAGGTCGCAGGGAGCGTGCATGGACAGCATGGACGTGCCGCAGTCCACCACTTCCGCACCCCAGTTCGCCATCATGAAAGCAATTGTTCCGCCGCCGCCCTGGTCGACTTTTCCCAGCTCGCCGATTTGCCAGCATACACCGGCATCATTAAAGATTTTTCTGACCTTCTGCAAAAATTCCGCATTGGCATCATTGCTGCCTGACTTGCCGCGGGAACCGCCGTACTTGGTCAGGTTAATCCCGTATCCTAAGAAAGAAGCGTTATCTTTTTCAGAAACTTCCGGGAACATGGGATCAAGACAGGAATTCACATCGGCAGAAAGCATCTCGCTGTTTTCCATGGTTTCATAGAAATCAAGAAGACTTCCCTGTCCCTGCAGCGCAAGGAGTTTCATCACAAATTTCACAAAATAGGAAGATTCCATTCCCGTATTTCCATAAGATCCGATTTCTTCCTTATCCGTAAGAAGAGCGGCCTGGGTCTTCACACCGGGTTTCGCGTCCAGGATGGCTTCCAGATTCGCGTAGGAACATACGCGGTCGTCCTGTCCGTAAGAAGCAATGAGGGAACGGTCGAATCCGACGTCGCGGCTCTTTGTGGCGGGAACAAGTTCCAATTCAGCGGCGGCGAAGTCTTCCTCTTCAATTCCGTATTCCTTTTTCAAAAGCGTCATGATGGCGTCTTTCGGTGTCTGCCCTTCTTCAGAATGAGTACCCGCGACAGCCTGGAGCTGTTCTCCGGTAATCCCTTCCGCCAGAGTCTTTTTCATCTGGTCTTGTGCCATATGGATAAGCAGGTCGGATACATAGAAAACGGGATCGCTGTCTTTCAGTCCGATATTGATATCCACTTTTTTACCGTCTTTCGTGAATACCACGCCGATGAGCGCCAGCGGAATGCAGGTCCACTGGTATTTCTTAATCCCGCCGTAGTAGTGGGTACGGAAGTACACAATGCCGTCCTGTTCATGAACCGGATTGGCTTTCAGATCCAGACGGGGCGAATCAATATGGGATCCTACGATTTTGATGCCTTCATGGACGGGTTCTTTCCCAATCACCGCTAAAATAACGGATTTATCTTTCTGGTTCCAATATACCTTGTCTCCCGCTTTGAGCGACTTCATGGTATAGACAGGTTTAAATCCCTTTTCTTCCGCACGGCGGATAATTTCCGCTGCCGCCAGTCTTTCCGTGCGTGCCGTATCAAGGAACGCCTTGTATTTTTCACCGTATGCCATGGCGGCCTTGCGCTCACGGGCATTCATCCGCTGCCAAACGGATTTGCTTCTGCTGTATGTTTCTTTCATTTCTGCCTCCTAAAAGAGAATTATTTTCACATAGGTACAGTATAAAACTTTTTCTCCCTCCCCGCAAACCGCGGCCGGAAGGAAATCCCGCTTCTTCAGTCTCCGGGAAATACCCTGCGCAGGAAGTACGTCAGTCCCATAAAAACAGCCATCACTACGAAAAGCAGGGGATATGCGATAACCAGAAGATAAACGGAAGCGTCCAAACTTGACATAGTTCCTCCTTTATGACAAAACGGGAATAAGAGCAAGCACAAGGCCGCCGGCGACGACGGAAACAACCTGTCCCGCCACATTGACGCCCATGGCGTGCTGGATGATGAAATTGGAAGGATCTTCTTTCAAAGCCATCTTGGCAACAACGCGCCCCGACATGGGGAACGCGGAAATGCCACAGGCTCCGATCATGGGATTCAGCTTTTGTTTCAGGAAGAGATTTGCCAACTTTGCAAAAAGCACGCCGCCCACCGTATCGAAAACGAACGCCGCCGCACCAAGGATAAGGATTTTCAGGACATCAAATGTCAGGATATTTTCCGCCGTCATCGTAGCGCCTACCGTAATGCCGAGAAAGAGCGTCACCAGATTGGCGAGTTCATTCTGTGCCGTACTTGCCAGAGAATCCACAACGCCCGATACTTTCAGCATATTGCCGAACATGAGCGCGCCAATGAGCGGTACGGAAATAGGAGCCAGAATACCTGCAAAAAACACCACCATGAAAGGAAAAAGGAAACGTGCCATCCAGGACACGGGCTTTTCTTCTTTATATGCCATACGGATACGTCTTTCACGCTTTGTCGTCAGCAGTCTGATAATAGGCGGCTGGATAATCGGGACAAGGGACATATAGCAGAATGCCGTCACCGTGAGAGGCGCCAGAAGTTCTGCAGCAAATTTCTGTGCCACAAAAATCGTCGTCGGACCGTCCGCCGCGCCGATGATGCCAATCGCCGCCGCCTGGTTGAAAGGAAATCCAAAAGCTGATGCCAGAAGCGCCGCTGCAAAAATACCTAAATGGGCCGCTGCCGCAAAAAGCATGACATAAGGCTGGCGGATAAGCGGCGTAAAATCACACATCGCGCCTACCGCCACAAAAATCATGACAGGAAACAGCTCATTGGCAATTCCCGCTTCATAAAGAACCTGCAAAAAGCCCGGCTCCCCGCCTCCTGCCGGGATAACGGCAAAATGCCCCGGTATATTTGCCAATATACAGCCCACCCCCATAGGAAAGAGGAGCACCGGCTCATAATCCTTTTTTACTCCGAGCCAGATCAGAATTCCGCCGATGGCGAACATAGTCCAGACAGCGGGATCCGACATCTCCATAACCCCTGCAAAAAGTTCCTTAAAAATTGCTTCCGTATTTGTCATAAATCTCTCCCCGCAAATAAACAGCCTTACAAAAAACGGACCCGGAAAATACCAGGTCCAATACTATTTCCTGCCCCTGTGCCATACGCAGAAAACATATTTACTTAATAAGGAAAAACAAGGCTTACACATGATAGCCGAGTACCGGAAGAATCATAAAGATAAGCAGCGCCCACACAATACCCGCTCCGATGAAAATACCTGCCGTAATGGCAAAGCCCATCTTGGAACGGGGAACGCCGAGCAGGCTGAAATTTCCAAACCAGCCGCGGCGGACCATGAACCCGTTGTCACTGCGCTGTCTGAACCAGACCAGCTTTTTCTGAGGGTCGATATTGTATGCCACGAGAATGGCAATGACTGTCGCTACCAGCCAATAAATGAGAAAACGAGCGGCATTGAAGTCCTTGACGCCGGACAAATCGATCATCTGCATATTTTTACCCTGCCTTTTAAGTATAACTGCTTTACCAGTTTATATATTATACCGCAAGGCACGGTTTAGTCAAAAATATTTCTTAAAATTATAAAACGCCGGACAAATAACCATAGCCTTCTTTTTCCATATCCGCTTCGGGAATGAACCGGATCGCCAAGCTGTTGATGCAGTACCGGAGACCGCCTCTGTCCCGGGGCCCGTCATCAAACACATGCCCCAAATGGGATTCTCCCATACGGCTCCGCACTTCTGTACGCCGCATATTATAGCTCAGGTCTTCTTTGTAATTTACCACATCGGCAGAAATCGGTTTCGTGAAACTCGGCCAGCCGCAGCCCGACTCGAACTTGTCACGGGAGGAAAAAAGCGGCTCTCCCGTCGCCACATCTACATAAATGCCGCGATCAAATTTATCGAAATATTCATTGGAAAAAGCTCTTTCCGTCATACCTTCCTGCGTGACAGCATATTGATCTGCCGTTAAAAGGCTGCGGAGGGTTTCCTCGTCAGGCTTCGGGTACAGGGAACCGTCAATCACGGGATCCGCCGCCCTGCTTACATCGATATGGCAGTAACCGCCGGGGTTCTTCTTTAAATAATCCTGATGGTACTCTTCCGCCGGCACAAAATGACGGAGCGGTTCCACCTCGATAGCGATTTTACCGGAAAGTGTTTTCTGCTTTTCATCAAGTACTTCCCGGGCCACCGCCCCTTCTTCATCAGTGGTGTAATAAATGCCCGTCCGATACTGGCGTCCGCGGTCATTTCCCTGACGGTTCACACTTGTAGGATCCACCACCCGGAGGTAGTAAAGCAGCAGATCCCTGTAGGAAACTTTGGAAGCATCATAAGAAATATGAACCGTTTCCGCGTGATCTGTCTGCCCTATATGTTCGTAATCCGTTTTGTCCGTTTTCCCGTTGGCATAACCGGAAACCACGTCCGCTACACCGTCCACACGGGAAAAATATTCCTCCAGTCCCCAGAAACAGCCTCCCGCCAGGTACATATCCCGTAAATTTTCCTTATTCACCGTTTCCACCGCCATTTCTTTCTTCATACTTTCTTCAAGGCTTACCCCCACAGGCGCTTTTTCCCCGCTGCCCGAAGATGGAGTCATTGCCATCGAATACCAGCCGAAACCGGCTGCCGCAATGATCGCAAGACCTCCTAAAATTCCTGCCGTTCTCATCATAATCCTCCTTTACGAAATCCCCTTCATCTCCATGGCAAGCGATTCTTTGTTCATATGTCCCGGACGGAGCATCTTCACATTTCCTTCTGTATCAATCAGAGCCGCCGACGGATAGAAACGAATACCGTATTTCTTTGTCACCGCGCCGCCTTCGTCAAGAAGCACGGGGAGATTATTATAGCCAAGACCTTTATACCATTTTACGAAATCCTCTTTTTTCATTTCACCGCCAAATCCGGGCGCCACAACGGAAAGAACGACAAAATCCTTATCGTCGCTTCCCGCCAGCATATCCGTATCAGCCAGCGTAGCCATACATACAGAACACCAGGAAGCCCAGAACTTGATATACACCTTTTTCCCCCTGTAATCGGAAAGCCTGTGTTCCTTTCCATTTACATCGGTCAGCATGAAATCCGCATCCTTTGCATCCATAAAATTCTGTGTACGGCCAGCTGCCTTTTCCTGCTGCATCGCCGCGGGGCGGGCCATGTCATTTGCATCCGCATTCATACCGGATCCGCATCCCGCCAGAATCCCTGCCAAAACGGCTGTTGCCGCAAACGCTCCAAACTTTTTATAAGAAATTTTCATCATGATAAACCTCCTGTTTACAAATCTGTGAAATATTTCAAGAAATAACTGCCGCCAACATATCCAGCTTGCCAAGCATAAGCAGGATCCCCATAAGAATGATCAGCACGCCGCCAATCTTTTTCAGCAAGACCATATGGCGCTTCACGTGACTGCTGTACTTCAAAAGCCAGGAAGATGCCACTGCCAGAATCAGGAAAGGGACCGCCATCCCCGCAGCGTACACCGCCATCAAAAGACCGCCATACAGAGCGCTTCCATTTTCAGAAGCCACCACAGCAAGCACCGCCCCCAGCACAGGTCCCACACAGGGCGTCCAGCCGAAGCTGAAAGTCAGCCCCAGAAGAAACGCGCCGAGAATACCGCCTTGACGCTTCCCGTCCAGCTCGATCTTCTTCTGCCGCTGGAGAAAATTAATATTAATCAGCTCCATCTGATGCAGCCCAAGAAGTATGACGATACCACCCATGACATACGGCGTATAGGGATGATAAAAAATGTGGCTGAAAAAACCGGTTCCAAACCCGAGACTGAAAAACACCGTCGATAGTCCCGTAATAAAGAAAACAGTTTTTACCAGCGGAGATACATATACCTTCAGTCCGAAAAAAGAAAACGACCTCGTCCCGGGATCCTCCGCCAGCTTTCCCAAGTAAACCGGCAGAAGCGGAAATACACAGGGCGAAAAGAAGGACAGCACACCGGCCAGAAAAACAGCACCTGCAAATAAATTATTGATCCCTTCCTGCATAAAGCACATCCTTTCATTAATAGATAAAAATAAATATGAGAATCTATATCATATTCACTTTTATCTATATGATATTTTATCTTTCTTCAAATTGCAATATTTTATCTATACGCCTTCATGGCACTTATATGATATTTTTATATGAATAAAAATCGATTTAATAATCAAAAACGGAATCCCCGGCAAAATATCGGTTAATCACCGCCCGCCTTGAATATCGTTCCTGACGGGTATACCGCTTAGTGTCATCAGGGCTATGCAGAGAACAGTATCTGTATTTATGAACCTCTCCTTGCCTGTCATCCTTGCAAAATCAAAGCAGGAATAACTGTTCCGTATAGGCAGTCGATTTATCGAATTCAGATAGTCAATCGCTATTAGCAGCTAGCAATTAGCAGCTAGAAGCTAAGAGCGGCAGCGAAGGATCTGTTACCGTGGTAAGGAAAGCCAGTAAAATATCATCAGACTCATAGATTCTTCACTCTGTGCCACTGTCCCGTTTCCCGTCTTTTCCACACAGCATTCTTACCTCCGTTCTGAATGACGATTTTGGGAAAGCACGTCACTAACGATGGGGAACAGAAAACGTCATGATGACGGAGAACGTAAGGCGTCATCCAAAGCGAATGCTAAGGATCTATACCTGTGGTGAGGAAAATTGGTAAGGCGTCATCCTGAAC